>Ga0207755_100013_pt1 | contig 257345 bp, 236 predicted proteins | sample A23P2SouthBayCA_FD_187734 | JGI IMG/M metagenome (GOLD analysis project Ga0207755, IMG submission 187734) | Aerobic enrichment media microbial communities from Bioluminiscent Bay, La Parguera, Puerto Rico - A23 P2 (SPAdes) | ecosystem: Environmental > Aquatic > Marine > Unclassified ...
ACAAGAACAACATCTACGATTCCCACCAACAGTTTTTTCGTCTATTTTTTGCTGACAAAAAATGGACACACTAAACTTTGGGCAAGTCCTGTAAGATAGGGCGAAAGACTTTTTTGATTCGTTTTTTGGTCACAAAAAATGAATAACATACGTAGAATTGATGAAAATCCGCTCAAATCCCGGCCAAAAAGAACGCCTTCCGATCGCTCAATGCCCAGCATAAAATATTAGCCGATAATCTCGAAAACCATGGAAACAGATACCTTCAGCTAGAACCTAGTATTTCTATTAAACTATTACACAATGTTGTTATACCCACTACAATAATAGACTTACTCTTCCAGTTCTCTATTGTTATACTTACATTTGAGTGAATTAAACTTTTGTTACTATGATTACCGATATTAAAGAAATTGAAAATTCTGCCCTAAACTTAAACAAGAAGGAGAAAGCACGTTTAGCTGACAAATTATTGCAAAGCATTCATGGCAAAATTGATCCAGATATTGAGAAAGCTTGGATTAAAGAAGTTCAGAAAAGAAAAAAATCCCTCAAATCTGGTGAATCTTTCCTCCATTCTTCATCAGAAGTTTTAAATGAAGCGAGAAAACGTATTCAAGAGTGACAATTAAATTTCATTCAGAAGCTCGGAGAGAATTTTTCAAGGCCACTGATTATTATGAGGAGCAAGTCGTCGGACTTGGCGATATATTCATTGATGAAGTTGAAAACGTGTTAGAGGTAATTGAACAATATCCTTCATCAGGAGCAAAGATTACTCCTACCGAACGAAGGTTTTTAGTTTCTCGATTTCCTTATGGAATTGTGTATATGGTTGAGGATGATCTCATTAAGATATTTGCGATCATGAACCTAAGGCAAAAACCTGGCTATTGGGAATCACGTAAATAGGCATACTGTAGGTAATGCTCGTCTTATAGGTCAACAGTACTGAGAAGTGTTGTAGGCCGGGTTGCCAATCCGGTCGTTAACCCTCCACTATGCAGTTCAGAAAGGCTTTGTAGAGCAGGCATCCTGTGGTCCCTCCCTTTAAATATGGAGGGACTTAAAACCAGCACCTACTCCAGGATGCTAAATAGTTTCATACGGTTAAGTAAAAAGCAGTGTCATCCCGCTGCGTAGTCGAGGGATCTCCTGCCACCAGGGTCGCGTAGTATCTAAGAGGCAATTTCTTGGTTTCTAAAAACATGACCTATGAATTTTGTAGAATTGGCCAAAGCAGGTGCTCGTGTTTTTTTGTACCGGTTCTGTTCTTAATCATTTGCAGTAACAGAAAACGGACTCTTCAATCTCGCATCATTTCAAAAGGGTGATAAACCAGTTACTGTTCTCTACGTTTTTTGAGCGACCAAAAAACGTAGTAAAAGTCGCCGCCTGAAAATTGCGAACCCATTCCAAACCTCGGGCTGGATAATTTCAATGGTCCATCAATTCATATAAATAATTCTGTTTAAAGCACCGGTACGAAATTATCCTATGCGTTCTCGGTTCTCCACCCGCAATTTGTTATGGCGGGCGGGAAATATAAAACACGTCACGGTTTTTGACTACTGGGCGTTTAGCAGAATTACAGCAAAATCAGAGCGTGATTTCAAACCGGACCTAAGAATTGTGAGTGAAGGCCTGATAGGGTAAGTTCGTATTTCTGAAGTTAAGGTTTATAAAACCGGGGGTTTGGGGGAATCGCGGCAGGAAAGTCATAAGTATAATGACTCACGCTTGAAAGCAATCACCGTATTCCTGCTTTTACAAGAACAATATCTACGATTCCCACCAACAGTTTTTTCGTCTATTTTTTGCTGACAAAAAATGGACATCCATGCCTTTGGTCACAAAAAATGAATAGTATAATATGCATTATAAAAAAATGGAAGATAACTTTGGTATAAAAGTTTAAACCTTTTTTATGCACCTTTTGAATGCACAAAAGGTACGCAAAACGCACCGGCTGTGGGTTCTTCGGGCATATGCTACTTCCCGCTTCGGGAAGGAATGTAACTCAAGCCGCAAAAGCTGCGGCTTTCAAACAGAAATTCCTTCTGTTCCTCAGCGCTCATCCGCATACCCAACTCCCTCACAACCCGAATGCCGGATGATTAAAACCAGTTCTATTTCTACGGTTTGTAAACCACAGGCATAAAGAATTTTGCGCATCGGCCCAAAAGATACGGGTATGCATTTTTTACCGATGAGTAAGTATATTCTTACTTCTATAAGAACATAGATCATTAAAATGCATGTATCTAACAGGACGATGCCGACGGTAAAATTCTTAGCCGGGGACTTTTTTGATTCGTTTTTTGGTCACAAAAAATGAATAACCCTTCGGTACAGCCCTACCTAATATGGGGCGCATCAAAAACGAAACCTAAAACCGTATTAACTCATCAAAAAAATCTCCCAAATTATACCTTTCTGAAGAGCCAATATTTCCTTACTTTAAGCGACTATTGTCTGAGATTGAGTATTGAGGTTTAGGCTGAGGATTAAGGGTAAGAGGGGAGGCGCAATGGTCAATAGTTTTCGTGATATGAATGTATGGCAGAAAGCCAACGAGCTTTCCTATCAGGTATATGAGTTGACCAAGTCACTTCCTCGATCTGAAGGTTACGGATTGACCTCACAAATAACTTTTATGTCATGCTGAACTTGTTTCAGCATCTGCCACTTAAAACGTAATAATAGCTACGTATTGGAATGTTTGTAGAGATCCTGAAATAAATTCAGGATGACATGTAGTCTTGGTTTTAAATAGAAGCTCGGAAAGACAAGAGAAATTTTTATATTGTCGCCCGCGGATCAGCCTTCGAAACACAAAGCCACCTGCTGTACGGACAGAAAGTAAAATATTTTGATGAACAGATTGTTACAAAGTTGATTGAAGAATATGACGACTTGATCCATCAGCTGAATAAAATCATGAAGAGCTTGAGTTAAGGTTCAGTGTTAAGGCTAAAAGCTTTCTCAACCTAAACCTTTACCTCAACCTCAAAAACCAAAAATTTTAACTACTTAATATCCGGAACAACCACTGAGTAACGAAAAGAGACATAACGAGCACCATCAACCCCAAAACCCACCCCCCCAAGGCTATTACGGCGCCCCCCCCGAATACGGCTATCGCCCCATTGAAGAAGACGAAATTGACCTTATAGAACTGGTACAGACCTTATGGGACGCCCGTGAAAAAATCATTAAAATTACCGGGGCTTTTTTGGTACTGGGATTACTCATCGCCTTATTCAGCCCCAAAGAATATTCTACCTCAGCGACCATGATGCCGGAAATGCAATCTGCCCAGAGTGGGGCAAGCGGACTATTACAACAATATGGCGGAATGCTGGGAATTAGTAGCGCCAATTTACAAGGTGGACAAGAGGGTACCATTCCCCCGCAGCTCTACCCGAATATTGTACAAAGCCTGCCTTACCAGGTGGAACTTATGAATACCGAGGTTTATTTCTCACGATATGATACCACGGCTACGGTGCACAAATTTTTTAGTGAGATTCATTCTCCATCGGTCTTGGGATATGCCAAGCAGTTTACCATTGGCTTGCCTGGGCAAATTATGGGTTTGTTTAAAGAGGAAGAACCGACTAAGCCACTGCCTAAGAAAGTAGATCGTGATTCGGTATTGAGTCTGACCAAAGAGCAGATGGAAACGGTCCAAACACTCCGGGAGCGGTTGTCGGTTACGGCAGATCAGGAAACAGGGGGGTTGACGTTAACTTCGGAATTTCCCGATCCGCAGGCCGCGGCGGAAATCGGACGAGTAGGTATTAACCTCCTTAAAGAAAAAGTCAAGGAGTATCGCACCCAGAAAGCGCGGCAAAATCTCCAGTTTGTACAGGAACAGGTACAGGAAGCAAAAAAGCGTTTTGAGGAAGCCCAAAGCCGTTTGGCAGAATTTCGCGACAGCAACCAGAATCTGGCTACAGCCAAGGCGCAAAGCCGCGAGCAGGAACTGCAGTCTCAGTACGATTTGACCTTTAATCTTTACAACTCCCTATCCCAGCGACAGGAACAGGCGAAGCTGGACCTGCAGGAAGAAACCCCGGTGCTTTCGGTGCTGCAGCCGGTAAGCGTACCGTTGGAAGATGACTTTTCAGGTTTGATGATTTTGATAGTGTCTGGAATTTTGGGAGGTATTATTGGTTTGGGTTGGGTACTTGTTGATAATTGGCGGAGGAGCGACCAAGTTATATTCAAATCGTAAATATTACTATAAATTATATAAGATTTAGGGGTTTATTTTGAGTACAAAAGTATTAATCACAGGTGCCGATGGTTTTATAGGTAGCCACCTAACAGAATTGCTGTTAGAGAAAGGCTACAATGTTAAAGCCTTTTGTTATTACAATTCCTTCAACTCTTGGGGATGGCTTGATACGCTACCACAAGAAAAATTAGACGAGATTGAAATCTTTACTGGAGATGTTCGAGATCCCAATGGCGTCCGTACGGCCATGAAGGATGTTGATATAGTATTCCATCTTGCAGCCCTTATTGGCATTCCATTTAGTTATCATTCCCCCGATAGTTATGTGGATACTAATGTTAAAGGTACGTTGAATATTCTACAGGCAGCACGAGATTTTGATCTTGAAAGAGTGCTGGTAACTTCTACTTCTGAAGTTTACGGAACGGCCCAATTTGTGCCAATTACAGAAGACCATCCCAAACAGGGGCAATCACCGTATTCGGCTTCTAAGATCGGGGCTGATTATATGGCTGAATCGTTCTTTAGAAGTTTTGACCTGCCGGTTACAATGGTACGTCCTTTTAATACATATGGTCCCCGACAGTCGGCACGCGCGGTTATACCTACTATTATCACACAATTAGCAAGTGGTAAAGAGGAAATAGAGTTAGGTGATTTATATCCAACGAGAGATTTTGTCTATGTTAAGGATACGGCAAAAGGTTTTTTAAAAGTTTCTGAATGTGATGACCTTATTGGGGAAGAGGTAAATATTGCTACTCAAAATGAAATCAGAATTGGAGATTTAGCGCAAGAAATTATAGATCAGATAAATCCTGACGCTAAAATTAAACAAGATTCGCAGCGAGTTCGACCTGAAAAAAGTGAAGTATATCGATTGTATGGTTCCAATGAAAAATTAAAGAACCACACAGGTTGGGTTCCCGAAAATTCTTTGAAGGAGGGAATTAAAAAAACAATTGATTGGTACAGTAAAGAAGAGAATTTGAAACAGTTTAAGACGGATATTTATAATATTTAATGTCTGAACTAGTAGATGATACGGTCGGTTTTATTCGTGAACACTATGGAACAGAAGATATTGTTCCCCTTCATGTTCCTCGTTTTGTTGGGAATGAAAAGGAGTATGTGACTAATACGATTGAATCCACCTTTGTTTCCTCAGTTGGTGCTTATGTGGACCAGTTTGAAAATACTATTGCAGATATTTCGCAAACTAAACGGGGAGTGGCCGTTGTAAATGGAACAGCTGCTCTTCAAGTGGCTTTGCGTTTGGCAGGTGTTAAGCAGGGAGATGAAGTGCTGACGCAAGCACTGACTTTTGTAGCAACTGCGAATGCAATTCGATATAATGGGGCAAATCCTGTTTTTATTGACGTTGATCGTGATACTATGGGGCTTTCTCCTAAAGCAGTAAAGCAATTTTTAGAAGAGTATGGAGAAGTACGGGATGATGGCTGTTATAATAGAAAAACAGGAAAACGTATTGCCGCTTGTGTGCCTATGCATACTTTTGGGTTTCCGGGTCATCTGGATGAATTGCTTAAGGTATGTAAAAAGTGGAATATTCCGGTGGTAGAAGATGCGGCTGAATCACTCGGTTCATTTTATAAAGGAAAGCCAACAGGAAGTTTTGGGCAGTTAGGTATTTTCTCCTTTAATGGGAATAAGATTGTAACGGCTGGTGGCGGTGGAGCTATTGTCACAAATGACCAAGAAATTGGCAGACATGCTAAGCATCTGACAACCACAGCCAAGAAGTCCCATGATTACGAATACTATCATGATGAGTTAGGGTATAACTATAGGATGCCAAATTTAAATGCGGCATTACTTTGTGCTCAGTTGGAACAACTGGATGATTATATCAAGAAAAAACGTTTGTTGGCTGAAAAATATGAGGATTTTTTTGCTGATAAAGAGATTATGTTCAGGTCAGAACAAGATGGTACCAGAGCTAACTATTGGTTGATGTGTATAGAACTAAAAAACCGTAAGCAAAGGGATAAATTTCTTAAAGAAACTAACGAAAAGGGTATTAATACTCGTCCCATTTGGCAATTGATGTATAGGCTACCAATGTATGAAGATTGTTTTAGGGATGATCAGAAGAATGCTGAGTATTTGGAAGATCGGATTGTAAATATACCAAGCAGTGTTAAAGTCTAATCATGAGTAAATTTAAAATTGGATATTTTGCAGATGGTCCATGGTCACATAGAGCATTTGAACTTTTACAAGACGATAAATCTATAGAGATAAGTTTTATCGTACCTCGGATAAAAACTGATGATGATTCCTTATCAAATTATGCCGAGCAATATAACATAGATTATTTACATCCGGTCAGAGTTAATTCCGATGCATTTAAAGATCGGGCTATGAGTTATGGTTGTGATTTATTTGTGTCAATGAGCTTTAATCAAATATTTGAGAAGGGAACCATACACTTACCTCGATTAAATACTATTAATTGTCACGCTGGGGAATTACCATTTTACAGAGGACGAAATGTGTTAAACTGGGCACTGATAAATGATGAAGATGAATTTGGTATTACCGTACATTTTATAGATGAAGGGATTGATACCGGTGATATAATACTCCAGAAAACATTCCCCATAACTGATAAGGATGATTATAGTAGTATATTAGAAATAGCATATAAAGAATGCGCAAATTTACTTTATAACGCTGTTAAAAATATCCAGAGCGGTAATTACGATCGCATTAGTCAAGATACTGTGCATCCGGTGGGTTCGTACTGCGGACGAAGAACAATTGGAGATGAGATAATTGAATGGGATAATACCTCCAGAGAAATTTTTAATTTTGTTAGAGCATTAGCAGAACCCGGACCTAAGGCAACAAGCTTTATTAAAGGAAATTTGGTTAAAATAAATAAAGCTAAAATGATTGATCAGGCCCCTGCTTACAAAAACATACCTGGACAAATATTAAAAAAGACTGAAAATGGTTATTTAGTTAAGACAAAAGATACCTTTATTGAAATTCTTGAAATAGAAACAGATACAAAATTAAGAGTAGGTGATCGTTTTGAAGATGGAGAATTATAAATCTGTTTTTATCATTGCTGAAGCTGGGGTAAATCATAATGGTGATTTAGAAAAGGCAGAAAAGTTAATTCAAGTTGCTGCAGAAGCAGGGGCTGATGCGATTAAATTTCAGTCATTTAATGCTGATAAGTTGGTGAGCAAAAAAGCCCAAAAGGCTGAATATCAAGCGGCGAATATGGATGATGACGATACAGATCAATATGCTATGCTGAAATCGCTTGAGCTGAATGATGAGGATCACCAATTTATTATTCAGAAATGCAAAGAATATGATATTCAATTTTTATCCACAGCTTTTGATGAGGATGGAGTCGATTATTTAGATCGATTAGGATTACCGTTTTTTAAAAGTCCTTCGGGAGAAATTACGAACTTTCCATACTTGAGAAAGTTAGGACAGAAGGGAAAGCCGGTAGTTCTCTCAACGGGTATGGCAACAATGCAGGAGGTCAAAGAGGCAGTTACCGTTTTAACCGAGTTCGGCTTATCAAAAGAGCAGATAACGGTCTTGCATTGTAATACGGAATACCCTACGCCCATGGAGGATGTGAATCTCAAGGCGATGAATACAATAGGAGATGAGCTGGGTGTTGATATCGGATATTCAGATCATACGTTAGGTATTGAAGTGCCTTTAGCTGCGGTAGCGAGAGGAGCAAAAGTGATAGAGAAACATTTTACACTTGATCGAAGCCTGCCGGGACCTGATCATCGGGCTTCGTTAGAGCCGGATGAGTTGAAAGCAATGGTCGAAGGGATACGGAATATTGAAAAGGCTCTTTCTGGTGATGGGAGTAAGGAACCAAGTAAAAGTGAGAAAAAAAATATTGATGTTGCTCGGAAAAGCATTCATTTAAACCGAGATATAAAGGAGGGAGAAGTTTTAAAGGAAGATGATTTGATTCCGCTACGCCCTGGCAATGGCATCTCCCCAATGGAATGGGAGTCTGTTATTGGAAAAATGATGGTAGAGTCTGGGCAAAAAAATGAACAGTTGAAATGGGAGGACTTGCAATGAGGATTGGAGTACTGACAAGTTCTCGCGCTGATTTTGGTATATATCTTCCGCTTTTAAAAAAACTACAAGCTGACCATGATATCGATTTGAAAATTATTGCATTTGGGACACACTGCTCAAATGCTCACGGCAAAACGGTTCAAGAAATTAATGAGGAGGGGTTTAAAGAAATAGATACTATCTCTTCCTTAATAACGGATGATACCGAAGAGGCCATAGCCACAGCGTACGGTCTAACCGTGATAAAATTTGCGGATTATTGGTCTAAAAATGAGTTTGATATAGTATTTTGTTTAGGAGACCGTTTTGAAATGTCTGCTGCTGTACAAGCTGGTATTCCTTTTGGCGTTACTTTTGCTCATCTCCATGGTGGAGAAAAAACACTTGGTGCTATTGATAATACGTATCGGCATCAAATTACTATTGCTTCTAATTATCACTTCACCTCCACACAACAATATGCAAATAGAGTAAAAGAGCTCATTGAGAGTGAAGAAAATGTATATAATGTCGGATCTTTAAGTTTGGATGGGGTAAAAGACATTCAGTTAGTAGAGGAAGCTGATTTGCGAGAAAGGTTTGAAATTCCAGAAGGCGATTTTATTTTGTCAACCTTTCATCCCGAAACGGTAGGTGTTGAAAATAATGAAGAATACGCAAACGAAATGGTGAAGGCGTTAAAGCAACTGGCAAAGCAATATATTATTGTTGTCACGATGCCTAATGCCGACACTTTGGGTTCCATATATCGAGAAAGGTTAAAGGATTTAGAACGGTCATTATCTGATAAAGTCGTAACTGTTGAGAGTTTTGGGAAGGTGAATTATTTCTCTGCTCTGAAGTATGCGAGTCTTGTTTTAGGAAATTCTTCGAGTGGAATTATAGAGGCTGCTTCTTTTGATAAATATGTAGTGAATGTTGGTGATCGCCAAAAGGGAAGAGCACAAAGTAATAATGTGATTAACTGTGCCTTTAAAGCCAATGAAATAGTCAAGGGTGTAGAGAAAGCGGACGAATTGGGAACATACGCAGGTGATAATATTTATTATCAAGAAGATGTGGCAGATAGAATTATTGAAAAAATGAAAAGTTTTTTATGAGATACTTTAGAGAACATCTTATTCAATCAGGAACTCCTATTAAGGAGGCACTTAAAGTTTTAGACAAACTTGCTAAAGATGCTATTACTTTTATTGTCGATGAAGATGATAAGTTAATAGGATCTTTGACAGATGGTGATGTACGTCGTGGACTGATCAACGATATGCAAATAGATCAACCTGTTGATGATATCATTCAATCAGATCCAAAATTCATTCGAAAAAGTGAATATTGCATTGAAAAGGTTATAGAATACCGTCAGAATAATTTTCAGATACTACCGATCCTGGATGAGAATGATCGGGTCATTAATGTTCTCAATTTTAACTACTTGAAATCTTATTTGCCTGTTGATGTTGTAATCATGGCCGGTGGAAAAGGAACTCGTCTTCGACCGCTCACCGAAGATACTCCTAAACCCCTATTGGAAGTAGGGGATAAACCTATTTTGGAGCAGAATATCCTGCGGTTATCCAGCTATGGCATGGATGATTTCTGGATTACAGTAAACTATCTGGGAGAACAGATTAAGGATTATTTTGGTGATGGGAATAAACGTAATCTTCAGATAGAATATGTTTGGGAAGATAAGCCTTTAGGAACAGCAGGTGCCCTATCCAAAATAGATGATTTTAAGCACGATTATATACTTTTGACAAACTCTGATATTCTTACTGATTTAAACTACGAAGAGTTCTTTTTAGAGTTTGTAGAACAGGCTGCAGATTTTGGAGTAGTGACTATTCCTTATAAAGTGGATGTCCCTTATGCTGTTTTGGAAACATCAAATGGTCATGTCATGGATTTTAAAGAAAAGCCGACCTATACCTACTATTCTAACGGAGGAATCTACTTGATGAAACGTGAAGTGGTTGACTATATTCCCCACGGAGAATTCTTTGATACTACTGATCTGATGGAAGATTTAATTGAAGATGGTAAAACGGTATTTTCTTATCCTCATACAGGTTATTGGCTTGATGTTGGTAAGCATGAGGATTTTGAAAAAGCACAAAAGGATATAAAGCACTTTAATACATAATGGATATACTTGTAACAATTTGTGCCCGTGGTGGCTCGAAGGGGATTCCAGGTAAGAATGTTAAAATGTTAAATGGCAAGCCTCTTATTGCCTATACGATAAAAAGTGCGGTTGATTTTGCCAATCTATACGATGCAGATATAGAATTGAGTACAGATGATAAAGAAATTAAAGAAACTGCATATAATTATGATTTAAAAACAGATTATAAAAGACCAGCTAAGTTAGCAACTGATGATGCCGGAAAGCTGGCCGTTATCAAACATCTTCTAGATTATAAAGAAGAAAAAAAAGACACCAAATACGATATTATTTTGGATTTAGATGTTACTTCCCCACTTAGAACGCTTAAAGATCTTAAAGAGGCATTCGCAGAATTAAGAGAAAGAGAAGATGCATTAAATATTTTTTCTGTTAGCCCCGCAAGTAGAAATCCATATTTTAATATGGTTGAGGAAAAAGAGGATGGCTTTGTAAGACTTGTAAAGAACAGAAATAATTATAAGACGCGACAAGAAGCCCCTCAAGTCTACGATATGAATGCTTCTTTTTATTTTTATAAGCGGAATTTTTTTGAAGAGAATTATTCAATTGCTACAACAGATAAATCATTGGCATATGTTGTTCCACATACTTGTTTTGATTTAGATCACAAAATTGATTTCCAATTTATGGAATATTTATTATCAGAAGATCTTTTGGATTTTGAAATATGAGAGTTCTTATCGTTGGATTGGGATCAATTGCCCAGAAACATATAAAAGCGCTTCAAGAGATAGATCAATCCGTTGAATTTATAGCTTTGAGAAGTGGTAAGTCCGAAAGAGAAGTAAATGGAGTTGAAAATATTTATTCTCTAACTGAATTAAAGGAGAAACCTGATTTTGTTATTATCAGTAATCCGACAAATAAGCACTTTGAAGCTATAAAGAACGTCTTGCCACTTAATACACCGTTATTTGTTGAAAAGCCAGTATTAGACACACTAAATAGAGCGGAATCCTTATTAAGAAAAATAAATAAATTAAATACGACTACTTACATTGGCTGTAATTTGCGATTTCATCCATGTATTCAATTTTTGAAAGAAAATTTAGGTAGAAGAAGATTATACGAAGCAAATATTTATAGTGGTTCTTATTTGCCCGACTGGAGGGCCAATAGGGATTACAGAGACGTTTACAGTGCTAAGTCTGAAATGGGAGGAGGAGTTCATTTAGATCTGATACATGAAGTTGACTATTCATATTGGTTATGGGGAGAACCCAATGACATAGATACAAGCTTTAGAAAGATTTCAGATCTTGAAATTAATAGTATGGATTATGCCCATTATTCAATGAAATACCCTGACAAAAATGTACATATCACCCTAAATTATTATCGGAAACAACCAAAAAGGATGTTGGAATTGGTGTTAAAAAATGACGTTTGGAATGTAAACCTACTGGAAAATGAAATTTTCAGTGTAAATGAAAAACGTGTGATATTTAGTTCAGAAGGTACTATGATTGATACTTATAAATCACAAATGAAGTATTTTTTGGACTTGTTGAAGGGAGAGAAAGATACTATGAATAATTTTCGTGAATCATTACAAGTATTAAAAATTTGTTTGAATGAGTACTCTTAAAGATAAAGTTATTATTGTTACCGGAGGCAGTGGTCTAATTGGCAAGGCTATATTAAATGATATCGTGAATAAAGGAGGTATGGTAATCAATGCCGATATTGATGTAGAGACTAATTGGGATAACAAAACATTTCGTTGTGACATAACCAAAGAAAAAGATATTAAGGAATGTGTCTCTTGGACAAAAAAGCATGCTGGTCAAATTAATGGTTTAGTAAATAATGCTTATCCACGAACCGAAGATTGGGGGACAGATTTTGATGAATATGATGCAGAATCATGGAATAAGAATATTGATTGGCAACTAAATAGTTATATAACTTTTTGTCATGAGGTAATTTCAAAGATGAAAAATTCAGGTGGCTCTATTGTTAATATTGCCTCTATATATGGAGTAGTTGGCAATGATTTTAACATTTATGAAGAAACGAACATGACTCCTCCAGCTGAATATTCGGCAATTAAGGGAGGGTTAATAAACTTTACTCGATTTTTAGCCTCTCGTTATGGGAAGGAAGGTATTCGGATAAATTGTGTTTCACCAGGTGGTGTATTTGATAATCAGCCTGAGGAATTTGTAGAGTCTTATGAACAGAAAGTGCCTTTAAAACGAATGGCACAGCCTGAAGATGTAGCCCCAGCAGTCTCTTTTTTACTTTCTGATGAAGCAAGCTATATTACTGGACATAATTTATTAGTTGATGGTGGCTGGACGGCTATTTAGTTTTTAACTACACTAAGTTCTTGGTGTAGACAATAGGTATAATTACATTTTAATGTTGAAAGTCCAGTAATTTGAAATATTCTTATCAATTATATTTTAATTTCTTTAGTGAAGAAATTCTCTCAATAAACAGAGGGAGTACCCCTGCAAAAAAGTAAATTAATTTATAACGATAATATTGAGGAATTTTTTAAAAGGTCATTATCCTAAAACTCACCAATTGTGATTTGTTAGAGACGGTTATAAACAAAATAAAATCGGTAACTAAAAAGAGTTTATTTAAGTCATCGAGCGTTTATACTATATCGACTATAGTTGAAAGAGCAATACCATTCTTACTTTTACCTATCTTAACTCGTTACCTTTCTACTGAAGAGTATGGGATTGTTTCAATGTTTATGGTAATAGTTGGTTTGACTAGTCCTTTTGTAGGATTAAATAGTCACTCAGCAATCCTGAGAAGTTATTTTAAGGAAAAAGTTGACATCCCGCTGTATGTGTACACTGCTTTGATCATAATGTTCACAAGTACGGGGGGAGTTCTTTTTATATTTATAGCCTTTAGTGATTTTATATCTAAATATACAGGGTTACCAGAAAGCTGGTTGACATTTGTAGTGTATATTTGTGTTGGTCAATTTTTGATTAATGTCTTGTTAAATGTTTGGCGTGCCCAAAAGAAGGCATTAGAATTTGGTATTTACAAGATATTTCTTTCCACGTTGAACGTAGGAATGTCAGTTTTACTAGTAGTAGGTTTTGGGTATGGTTGGGAGGGTAGGGTCATTGGTATGCTTTATGCTACTTGCTGGCTTGGAATTATTAGTGTATATCTATTATATAGTCAAGATTTAATAAAGTTTGATTACATCAAAGGTTATTTTAAACATGCTATCTCTTATAGTGTACCCTTAATTCCACATATTTTGGCTAGTTATATCATTACTACCAGCGACAGGTTATTTATTACAAATATGGTAGGAATTGAGGAAACTGGTATTTATACAGTCGGTTATAAAATAGGCATGATAATTCAGGTTTTAGCAATTTCATTTGATAGGGCATGGGTGCCTTGGGTATTTGATAATCTGAGCAAAGCTGGAAAAGAAGCAAAAAGAAAGATTGTAAAGTTTACCTACAGCTATTTTATAACGATAGTATTATTAGCAATTTCACTTTCTTTTTTGGCATCATGGTTCATGAAGTATTTAGTTGCAGAATCATTTTACATTGCAACTTCCTATGTACCATGGGTAGCCGTGGGATATGCTTTTCAGGGGATGCACTTTATGACATTGGTTTATATTCTATATGAGGAAAAAACACACTACTTATCAATTCTGACTTTCACTGCTGCTGTCACTAATCTAGGCCTAAATTATCTTTTGATTAGTATAAATGGGGCGATAGGAGCAGCACAAGCCACATTTATTACATATATTATATTATTTTTGTTCACGGCTATTATAGCATTCAAATTATATGAGATGCCATGGTTGAAGGTTTTTAGCAGAACCCCAACATAGCTTTACTCCTTTTATTTTAATAAAAAGTAAGCCTTTTAAGAAAAATTTGAGATTCAGAAGAATGAAAGAGATTGATTATATAATTTTTTACGAGCATGTTGCGAGAGAATATGAAAGTGTTTTAAGGCTTCAATCAAAACTGAATACACGCGGACTTAAAGGTGTAGTATTGCCGATTCATTATTGGCGATATGCTTCTATCGCATTCTTTAAACCTAAATGTGTTGTGATGCCCTTTTTATATGGAAGAGATATTGATCAGCATCTAAAAATTCAGAAAGTATATGGTGAGACGCTGATAATAAACATTAATTCAGAACAAATTTTAGATAATAACTCGAAAAAGTCCAATTTGCCTAAAGATACTTATTCTCGTTCCGCAACCCAATGTGTGTGGGGGGAGCGTTTTGCAAAAGAGTTGATAAATTGTGGTGTTGACAAAAGAAATATCTTTCATACAGGCTCGATAAGACATGATATATTAAATGAATTGAAAAAAGAAAAGAACTCATCCCATGAAGCAATATTGATCCCAACATCTTTTTCAAAAACGTTTGTAAGTCCTGAATATGTTGAAAAGATAAATCTAGATAAACAAACTCTTAAAGAGAGAATCAAGCACGTTACTCAAATACGTAATATCTTTTTTAAAGATATTTTAGATTTAGCAAATAGATATAATGAGAAAATTTTTACTCTTAGACCACACCCCTATGTAGAACTGGAACATTACAAAAAAGTTTTTTTAGAGGTCAATAATGAAAAAAAACTACCAGAGAATATTATAATTGAACGTGATGGTACAATCCAAGAGGCCCTGGTCTCAGTAGAAAAAGTAATATCTTGGTTTACAACGACAATAGTTGATGCATACTTAATGAATAAAGAGATAATGATATATGATCCGATAGATTCTACAGAAAAAATTAATTCCGAGCTTTTCCGTTTAACACCTAAGGCAAATAGTTTTAAAAAAATTGAAGAATTTGTCTCAAGCGAAAGTAACAGTCAAAGTATTAGTGCACTTGACAGTTATATAAAACACGTTTATGGAACTATTGATGGGAGAGCAACAGATAGGCTTTCGTATTTAATTCATGCTAAGGTCCAAAAAAAGAAGCATGGCAAAAAAATTAATAAGATTGAATATTTTAAAGCCTTACTTAAGACAGTATATATAGATGGGGCTAAATATTTATTGTTGAAGTTGGGTATCTTAGGTAATTTTGTCCCATTTTACAGTGGTATACAAGAAGATCATAAATTTAATATTTGGCCAGGTGCTAAAAATGAAAAAGTAGTTAAGTATAGTTTAAAGCTTACAGATACTGGGTTTAAATTTGAGGAAGTATGATAGATTGATAATACTTTTAAAGCTTATAGGTATCACAAATTTTCTACATATAGAATCTTAATAAAGAATTAATATATCTAGAATTGATTGGAGGAACTAAAAAATTGGATCTTAAAGATAAGAAGCCTGTTTTAGTGACAGGAAATAAAAGAACTGGAACAACTTATGTTGGCAGGGTAATTTGTCGACATGATGAATTTTCTTATATACACGAACCTTTCAGCATTGATACTGGTATGAAAGGAGTAAAGCATATGTTTCCGTATTCCAGCAATTTAGAAGGTTATTATGGTAAGCTACTAGAAAGTATCTTAAATTTGAATACTTCATATAAGTACTCGCCGCCACTAGACAGAGGCAAGATTGCTGGCATAGTAAAAAAAATTATAGGTGGTAGTGCTGATTGGAGATGGTGGTTATATAAATACTATAATAAGTATAATTCTCGAATGCTCATTAAGGATCCTTTTTCTAGTTTACTCAGCCATTTATACATAAAGGAGTATGGAATAAAAGTGATTTGTATGGTGAGACATCCATATGCTTTTTATTATTCTAATAAACGATTGGGGTGGGATTTTAATCCTAATAGTTTTATTGAGCAAAATACCTTACTTGAAGATTATTTTGAAGAAGAGGTTCGGTATTTTAAAAATGATTTGGAGTATTCAGAACGACTAGCATTATTATGGAGATGTATTTATAAGTATTTTTCTATAATATCTGAGCAATTTGATAGCACTCACCTATTGTTTGTACGCCATGAAGATTTATGTGAAAGACCAATGGCCACATTTGATAAAATATTCAATTTTTTAGGTCTGTCTAAGACTAAGAAAATTACAGACTACATAGTTGAGACCACTTCTGATTCAAATGAAACTGAAACGCCTGGAGAAACGCACAATTTAAAAAGAGACTCAAATCAATTGAAAAATTATTGGCAGGGTAAAATTTCAGAAAGAGAAAAAAATAAAATGGAACCTTACTTGGATACAATTTATAAGAAGTATTACCAATAAGTCTTGGATTTTGGACTAAAACCCAATTTTCTAATTAAAATTTATATTCTTTAGCATCAAATTCAGAGAGTGGTTTTGAATATTACTAGGAGTCTTGTATTAGCTTTATTCTTATTTGGTGCTTATTCAAGATTTCATCTTTATATAGGTGAATTGCAAATACCTTTTGTATTCTGTCTTCTTGGTGGTATAGTTAGCTTATTCGCAAAAAAGTTTAAGCTGAAAAGGAGTAATCTTAGGTATTTTATACAATTTTCTTTTCTAAATATATGCTTGTACGTAGTTTCTTATTTTCTAGTTAGTTATGATGTAGCTACTGTAGCTAAATCATTATTACAGATAGAGTATTCGGTTTTTTTAGCATTGCTTTTTTTTGATGAAATATGTGAATGGAGAAAAAAAGAGTTAGCAAATTTTTTAAAAGTTTTTGTTTGGTGTGTATTTGCATTATGTCTATTAGATATATTTACACCCTTTCATAAGCTGAATATTCAAATTCTTGAAGTATTTGGTTCCCAAGCAATAACTGACTTAAGATATGAACAGTTTCCTCGTCCTTATCCTTTAACTAAGGAGCCTTCACATGTATCAAAGTTTCTTCTAATTGTAATGCCATCTTGGTTTCTTTTAGATGGAAGCAAGGCATATAAAAAATATTTTAGCGCCGCCCTGATTTTATTAGTTGTAATTAGGTCGCCAGTAATATTAGGAGTAATAGGGCTTGGATTATTATATCTATATTTAGATAAGTACTATAACAGGAATTTGTTCTCTTCAATATTAACCAAGCTTTCATTACTCGCTTCATTAGGGTTAATTGTTTTTTTGGTTTTACAAATAATGGGTGATAGAATAACTAGTATATTAGTTGGCAGTGATACAAGTTCTTTAATTAGATTTGCTCGACCATATCTTATATTAAATGAGTCATTAAATAATTATCCTCTATTTGGCGTAGGTATAGGTAATACTGAAAAACTGGCTGCTCTTTATAATGTAAAATACAGTTTTCTTGATGTGCAATTTACAGGTGATGGATATACAATTTTTTCATTATTTGCACCTTTAGCTTTTTGGGGAATTTTGGGTACAGCTATGCAATTTTATTTGATAGCTCGTTACTTAAAAGGGAAAAGAGTCTTAGGTAATTATACCTTCTTAGTTTTTCATTATGTTCTAATATCTATTTCAATGGGTGGGTTTGTCACTGTTGATTATTGGATTTACCTTTTCTTTATATTTATGATATATTCAGAGCCAAAAATAAAATTTAACTAGGGGTGGAAATAACTCAAGTCTATTACAAATTATATAACTACATATAGTTGATATAATCCATAGTTTTTTAAGTTAAATACTAGTTTATACTGTACAAGATATAGAGGAATAACAAAGTGGATAAGTTGCTTATATCTATCAATTCATATAATGCAAATACAGGTGGTGCAATATACCTCAAAACATTATTTGAAGAGCTAAAAGGACGTGGACACGAGGTTAAATTGATCTGTAAGGCAAGAAAAGATTTATCCGAAAAAAGCTTCATTCTAGGTCGGTTTGAAAAAAATTTTTGGGCAGATTTAATCTCACGGTTTTTTTTCTCTCCTAATTTTTTGATGATTTATTTTTTAAAGATTCTATCTATCTCAAAAAAATTTGAAGAAATACATTTTCATAGTTCAAGACTTATACCATTAGCCTTATTAATCAAAATTTTTGCTAATAAAAAAGTTGTAGTTCATTCTGATAATATTGAATACAAACTTTCTAGAATGTTAATTGATAGCTTTTGGGAAGCTCCGATAAGAATATTTGACTCAATTTTGCTCTATTTTTATGAAAAAAAATTATTTTGTTTTGTGGATGAAGTGACTTTCATCACAGAAAATGATGAACAATGCCTGCCTCATTCCAATTCAAGTGTCCTTCCAGTTAAAATTATTTCGAATATACCTATAGAGATTGAAAGAATATTTTCAAAACGAAAAACTACTAGGAAGTCCGTTATTTTTGTCGCTAATTTTTCTTACCAGCCTAATATCGAAGCTTTTGAAAATATTTATAAAGTGGCTTCAGTACTTCCTGATGTTAACTTTCGAATTGTTGGTCGGAATGCAAGGTTTTTAAACTCAGATTTAGGAAATATCGATATTTACAGTGATGTCAGCAATTCGAGATTGGAAAATTTATATTTGCAATCACATATCTGCTTGTCATTGGTTAGTAGTGGTGGTGGAATGAAGACTAAAGTTGCTGAAGCAATGTCATATAATTTGCCAGTAGTTGCTACTAAACATTCTTTAATTGGATACGAAAAAGTTTTGGATTCTAATTTAATATTTGAGGTGGGTGATCAATTGAATGAGATAGAAATTAAAGAAAATATTTATAGTGCCTCCCAACTTTACCGAGATGAACAAAACATGAGATTATTTAAAGAGTATTGGGAGCAGTTTGAAAATTATTATAAGATATGAGCAAGAAAAAGATATTAGTATTAACAACTCGTTTCCCCTTTCCGGTTGTTGCAGGAGATAGTCTTAGGATTTATCATATTTGTGAAGAGTTATCTAAAAAATATGATCTTACTCTTCTTTCGCTTTGTGGTTCAAAAAAGGAAATGGGAGCTTCTATAGATCAAAACATTTTTAAAAAAGTACACCTTATATATTTACCCAAATGGAAGTCTTACTTAAGAACAACAAAGGCTATCTTAACAGGTGAACCTTTACAGCTTGCATATTTTTGGTCAGAAAAATTTGCAGCAAAAGTGGAAGAGTTACTACCAGAGTTTGATTTGGTATTAGCCCATTTAATTAGGGCTGGCCAATATGTCGAGAATAAACAGGGTCCAAAGGTATTAGAAATGACTGATGCTATCTCTCTAAATTATAATAGAGTTTCAAATTTAGGAAGAAAACATATAAAGCATTTGATCTATACTCTTGAATCTTCACGCTTGAAGAAATATGAAGAAGAAACAATAAAAAACTTTGATCTTGTTTCTTTAGTTGCTGCGGAAGATAAAGAGTTTCTACTAAATGATAGTGAAAATAACGAGAGTAATATTAAAGTATATACTAATGGAGTAGATACAGATAGGTTGCCTTATATAGGCACAGGAGATAAACCGGTCTATTCTTTCATTGGAAACCTAAGAACGGTTCAAAACCAGGATGCATGTGAATATTTTGCTAATGAAATATTGCCAGAAATAAAGAAAGAAATACCTGAAGCAATTTTTAGGATTGTAGGCTCTGGTCCTGATGAATTTAGAAGAAAAATTGAAAAGGTTGATGGAGTTGAGACAACTGGTAGAGTTGAAAGCATCGCTAATGCTATGAAGGGTTCTTTATGTGGCATCGGTATCATGAGAATAGGGGCTGGAGTGCAAAACAAGATTTTAGAGTATATGTCATTAGGTATACCGGTTGTTTCCAACAACATTAGTAAGGAAGGAATATCTATTAGAGAAGGTAAAGAGGTACTTCTGGGTAGTTCAATAGGTGAGCATGTCGCAAATTGTATAAGGATTTATGAAGATCCTCTCCTAAGAAAGAAAATGTCTCAATATGGCAGAAAGTTTGTTGAGGATAATCATTCTTGGTCAGAGGTTCTAAGTAGTTATGTTAATGAAATTGATGGTATAATTTCATAGGTTAGACCTGAATTTATAATCTTTACTGTAGTAAATAAATTATGAAATACTTAATTACGGGCGGTGCGGGTTTCATTGGTAGTCATTTAGCTGATCGATTGTTAGACGATGGTCACCAAGTAACCGTTATTGACAACCTTTCCACTGGCAAGCTATCCAATATTAATCATCTTAGAGACAACCCGAATTTTAACATCAAAGTGGCCAGCGTGATGGATTATCACACGCTGGAGCAGCTGGTTGAACAGTGTGATCAGATTTTTCACTTGGCTGCGGCCGTTGGGGTCAAACTCATCATGGAAAATCCAGTGGAGACTATTGTTACTAATGTGCAGGGTACTGAGAATGTTCTTAAGCTGGCCAGTTATCACGACAAAAAAGTCTTGGTTGCTTCAACATCTGAAGTTTATGGTAAATTAATGGAGGGGAATGACAACATTGAAAAATTACGAGAAGATGGGGACTGGATGTTGGGTTCTACTGAAAAACGCCGTTGGGCATACGCCTGCTCCAAGGCGATGGATGAATTTTTGTCGATGGCCTACTACGACGAGAAGAAACTGCCAGTGGTAGTTGTTCGATTTTTTAATACGGTAGGTCCGCGTCAGACCGGTACGTATGGCATGGTGATACCCAACTTTGTACAGAAGGCTCTGCTTAATGAAACTATACAGGTCCATGGTGATGGTGAGCAAACCCGCTGTTTTACCTATGTCAAAGATGCTGTTGGTGCTATTGTGGATCTCATGAATACCAAAGATGCTGAGGGCGAAGTTTACAATGTCGGTGGAGAGGAAGAGATTTCTATGAATGAGTTGGCTGCCAAAGTAAAAGAGTTAACGGGTAGTGATTCCACAATTAATCATATTCCATACGAAAAGGTGTATGGCAAGGGCTTTGAAGATATGAAACGGCGTACGCCCGACTTAACAAAGATTAAGGAAGCCATTGGCTATGAGCCGACTTATACAACTGAAGACATACTGAGTAAAGTAATAAAGTATTTCAAAAAAGAGAGTTTAGTGGCTTAGTGTAATGGTATTTTTTTAAAGTTCTAAGGTATTCAATCCTTTAAATTATAATCATAAAGCTAATATTACCTTTATGACTAAAGGTTTTGTTTGGTTTTTTGAAAAAAATGAACACACAAAGGAATGAAGAGAGAGCTATTGGCCAATCTTTTCTAAAAGTTACGTGTGAATTGTCTAAAAAATTGTTATTTTCCGCACGAATAGCAGTTAAAACTACATACAGACGCTTTTAAATTTATATTATCTTCAAGAGTTACTCCATATTTTAAAAACTGGGATGGAAAATCACACACTATATGAAATATTGATACCGTTTTTATCTTCTTTTCTCATTTCGCTATTTGCTACGTACGTCGTACGTAAGGTAGCCATCAGATTAGAATGGATTTCTATACCGCGCGAAGACCGTTGGAACAGTCGTGTTGTGGCTTTAATGGGAGGGATAGCGGTCTTCGTATCTTTTGTTATTACCTTTTTTATTTTTCAAACGTCGGAGTATTTGGCTGTTGGTATCGGTGCCACCCTCATGTTTGTTATAGGCTTTGGTGATGATCGTTTTGAGTTAAAGCCTATTGTAAAATTCTTGGGTCAATTTTTAGCAGCATCAGTTATTATTTTAGCGGGTTACAGTATTAACTCTGCATGGCCTTTTTGGATTGCTATTCCTCTAACCTATCTATGGATAATTGGGATTACCAACGCTTTTAATCTGTTGGACAATATGGATGGACTTGCCGCCGGAATTGCCATTATTGTTTCCCTTGTATTTGGAGGATTGAGTTTAAAGTTGGGGCTCTCTGAAATGGGATTAATTGCTTTTATTCTTGCTGGTTCATCCCTTGGGTTCCTGATTTTTAATTACAATCCGGCAAAAATATTTATGGGCGATTGCGGTAGCTTGTTTATTGGTTATCTGCTTGCTGCCTTTCCATTGATGCTAGAACCGGTATTATTGGAGACAAATCCTGCAAGTATTTTGCCGATTTTGATAGCAGTTACCATTGTTCCTATTTTTGATACGACACTGGTTACATTTGTTCGGGTTTTCAAGGGGCGTTCTCCTTCTCAGGGTGGTAGCGATCACTCTTCGCACCGATTGGTTTTTTCAGGGCTATCAGAAAAGGCCGCTGTAAATACCCTTTATGGAATATCAGCGTTATTTGGCATTAGTGTGCTACTGTTTTATCCAAATTACATAAACCTGTTTTATAGTTTATTGACCATTGGTATTGTAGGATTGCTCTTTTTGGGTTTATACCTTTCGCGTCTGGATGTATATGAAGATGAGGGCTTAAGTACGTTAGAATCTATGGTGGATAGCATTCCGCCCTACTTTAAACGTAAAGTACAGCTTGCTACCATTATTGTCGATATTGCTTTAATTATAGCCTCTTTTGCATTAGCACACTTCATACGGTTTGAGGGATGGTCGGTGGAAGTAGAACAGGCTATTACGGATGTATTGCCGGGTGTTATTGTGTTAAAGATATTTGTACTGGCAGGAGCGGGTTTATATAAAAACGTTTGGCGATATGCAGGAGTTGCCGATTTGATTAAATTGTTTATGGCGACGTTAACAGGCACACTCTTGGCAGGTTCTTTTGCTTGGATTTATACTGGTGGATATATATCGGTAAGTGTATTTGCCGTTGATTGGTTGTTATTCCTGTTTCTTTTGTCTGCATCCCGTTTTGCATTTAAAGGATTGAGAAGATTATTTGCCATTCCTACTAATAGTGGTAAAAATGTGTTGCTTTACGGGGCCGGGGACGGAGGATGGTTGGCATTGAGTGAAATTCGTCAGAATGCCGAAATAAACTTAGATCCTGTTGGATTTATTGATGATTCTCCCTACAAGCAAAAAGGAAAAATACAGGGGCTCAAAGTACTGGGCAGCTACCATAATCTTACAACCATTTGTAATGATTATGATGTGGATGAAGTGCTTATTTGTATTCAAGATCTTGCCAAGGACAAAAAAGAGATGGTTAAATATATGTGTGACAAAAATGATATTCGGTGCAGAGAGTTCTTGGCTGTGTTCAATGAGTTGGATTCTGAAGAAGTTTCTGAAAAAGAAATGAAAGATTTAGAGTATCAGGATTAAGTAAGACAAGAAGGTTTTAAAACCCATTTGCATCTAAAATTTCTACGGTATTAAATCTATTAATTTTAAGATTTAAAATAAGTTTCACAGTTTTGCTTGACATTTTATTAGTTGCTAGTGCTCGCCCCAATTTCATGAAAGTTGCTCCTGTTCTTCAAGAGATTAAGAATAATCATCAGGATATCGAAGCGCAATTGCTGCATACCGGTCAACATTACGACTATGAGATGTCCAAAATCTTTTTTGATGAGCTGGGTATTCCTGCGCCAGATCACCATCTGGGCGTAGGTAGCGGCACCCACGCCGAGCAAACCGCCAAAGTGATGACCGAATTTGAGAAAGTATTACAAAAAGAACAGCCGGATTGGGTAGTGGTCGTCGGAGATGTCAATCCAACCATGGCCTGTACCATTGTAGCCAACAAGATGGGGATAAAAGTAGCCCACGTAGAGGCCGGTCTGCGAAGTTACGATCGCAACATGCCCGAAGAGATCAATCGTGTGCTTACCGATAGCATTGCCGATTTGTTGTTAACTCCTTCTATTGACGGGAATATGAACTTAGTGAAAGAGGGCATTGCCGAGGAGAAGATTCGTTTCGTGGGAAATATTATGATCGATACGCTCTTCAATATGCGTAAACGATCGGATGATTCTACCATTTTAGGGGATTTGGGTATCAGTGAAAAGGAATACGTCCTGGTGACGCTACACCGTCCCTCCAATGTGGATCAGGAGGAAACCCTGAAAAACTTTGCTCATATTTTAAAACAGACTGCAGAAGATTTGCCGATGGTGTGGCCGGTACATCCCCGGTCAAAAAATAATGCCGAAAAGTTTGGGTTGTGGGATGAGTTGCAATCTATAGAAAACCTCCACTTACTGGAGCCGGTCGGGTATCTCGATAATGTTAATCTCATGAATAATGCCCGGTTGGTGTTGACCGATTCCGGCGGAATTCAGGAGGAAACAACGGCATTGGGCGTACCCTGCCTCACGGCCCGAGAAAATACCGAACGACCTATCACCATTACAGAAGGGACCAATACGCTAGTTGGTACGGACCCGGAGGTGATTTTGGACCATATTAAAAAGCATTTACAAGAGGGGGTAGGAGGTAATAAAGAATTACCCAAGCCGCTCTACTGGGATGGGAATACCGCGCAGCGGATTGTTAAAGCGATTTTAGAAGCTTCTAACTAAAATATGATTAGTTGCAATAATGCACGAAAAAAACTGCTGGACCCGTTTTAAAACACGTAAAGTTGGCACTATAAAATTCCCCTCTAACAAGAGGGGTGGACGGCCACGAAGTGGCTGTTCGGGGTGTGTTTGGTTTTGAACTTCTAGTACCGTAGCTCTGCTGCGGTACGGTACTTTGGAAGCTCTGCTTCCGGTTTCTGTTGGTCAGTTCATTGTTTGTCTGCAATAACGGTTGAAGTGCACCTTTTTTCTTGATAAAAAAGGTGCAAAAAGATCAAGTTTGAGAATTTTGATTTCAGCTACGGTCGTTGGATGTGGGCAATTCAATGGTCCTTGTGCTATTTTGCTAGTTTCATTGGAATCACCGGTGATAATTGCCCAACACATCCCGCCGCCCTGCGTACAGAATTCTTAGGACCGGTTTAAAACCGTGAAATAAGGAGATGGGTTTATAATATTGGTGGTGTTGTGAATGTGACAAAACCAAACCAGAGAAATTTCTGTTTGACGAGGTGCTGTTTTTGAAAATGAACAGCGTTGATACTTTATATCAGTACCGAGGAGTTAAATTTCTCTTGAGTTTTTACGAGCCTTTTGTGTCAAGACAAAAGGCGGAGAGAAAAGGTTTAAACTCGTGAAGTTAATAACCCTGGTGCTAGATTTAGATTGATGATAGAAATATATAGGGGGTCTGGGGGAATCGCGGGAAAAGTGAGATTAGCATAATTACTACAGTGGAAAAGCAATTGCTGGGATTCTTGGTACAGAAAGAACAAAATCTACGATTCCCACAGCACTTTTTTCGTCTGTTTTTTTGGTGACATAAAAATAGTCATTAGAATATTTGGGCTGCCCCGTATAAAGGGGAACGGTTCCAGTAAGGCGTGGCAAATAAATGGAAAAAAAACGATCTTCGCTCAGAATTCTTATGTCCTGCTTAAAACTGTGAAGTTACTAATCCTGCTTGCCAAGATTTGCGAAATAAATATCCATAGACCCGTACTTTAGTGCGGGTCTATGGTTGTTTTTATTCCAATTTTTATTAGCAAAGGTTAGGGTGCTTTTATCTTATTGAAAAGTAACCAAAAGAGACGATGGATTAAGATATGGTATTTCCTTTAGATACTAGGCGAATTATCATTGGGAGACTGCCGCAGTTGTTCCGCTAATGCGGAACGCCCTCGCAGTGACACTTTTTTTATTAACGCCAGTCATTTTTTATTAACGCCAGTCATTACGAGTGTAGCAATCTCACTCCAACAACGCCTGTCATTGCGAGCATAGCGAAGCCTGCCTGCGCGGAGCCTTCTATGAAAGATAACTTACTATGCCATAAAAGCTTCGGCATAGGCAGGCAATCTCCCCGAAACAACTGGCTGTTGTACAGGAGCTGCAAATATAGATTACTGCGGCAGGGCAAGCCCCGTGGAATGCCACATTGTGGCCCTCCGCTGTATCGGAGGATTCCATTAGGCAAGCGCCTCCCTCGCAGCAACACTACTTTTTCTAAACAGCAGTTACCTAAACACTTTCTACTTTTAACCTTTTTACTTAAAACGCGAATCCCCTATATTCAACATTCAAAAATTAGCAATAAAAAAGAGATAAAATGTTTCAAGAGTTACTGGACAAAATTGATAAAAAAGAATACACCGTCGGGATAGTAGGGTTGGGTTATGTGGGGCTTCCTTTGATGTGGACGTTCCACAGCAACGATATGCCCGTCTTGGGTTTTGATATTGAAAAGGAGAAAATTAAATGTATTCACGAGGGGGAGCCGTATATCAAGCACCTTGGGAAAGAGATGATGCAGACGCTGGCCGCTAGCGAAAGGTGCGACGCAACCTCAGATTTTAATCGCCTTTCAGAGGCAGATGCGTTACTCCTTTGCGTACCTACTCCATTGGATCATCACAGAGAACCGGACATGCAATATGTGGAAAAGACCTGCCTGACGGTAGGGGAACACCTTCGGGAAGGACAACTGGTAATCTTGGAATCTACTACTTATCCGGGCACGACCGAAGAGCTCATTATTCCTATTTTGGAATCGAAGTCAGGATTAACGGCCGGAGAAGATTTTTATGTGGCTTACAGCCCCGAGCGGGAAGATCCGGGGAATGTGAATTTTGATACCGGCAGTATTCCCAAAGTCGTTGGCGGACATACGAAAGAAGGGATCGATCTGGCCTGTGCGTTGTATGATACGTCTATCGTTCAGACGGTACCGGTCTCGGATACCAAAACGGCCGAGGCGGTTAAAATTACGGAAAATGTATTTCGGGCGGTGAATATTGCACTGGTCAATGAATTAAAAATGGTATTTGCCGAGATGGATATTGATGTGAATGAGGTACTGGATGCAGCCGATACCAAGCCTTTTGGCTTCATGAAATTTGTGCCGGGTCCCGGTTTGGGAGGTCATTGTATTCCTATCGATCCTTTTTATTTGACGTGGAAGGCACGGGAGTACGAGCAAAATACACGATTTATCGAGCTGGCGGGTGAAATTAATACCTCCATGCCTCAGTATGTGATAAATCAGACGTTAAAAGCGCTTAATGCACATAAGAAGCCAATGAACGGCAGCAGGATTCTGGTTATCGGTTTGGCCTATAAGCCGGATGTGGATGATGATCGTGAATCCCCTTCGTACAAGATAATGGATTTGTTGGATGAATATGGTGCTGAAGTGTCCTATTACGATCCGAATGTACCTGTCATAAAGCCAAGCCGGGAGTATCCGCATTGGGCCGGTACGGAGAGTGAACCCTGGGACGAAGAAACCATTTCAAGTTTTGATGCGGTTGTGATCTCTACCGATCATTCTGATATAAATTACAAGCAACTGGCGGATTGGAACAACTGTATCATCGACAGCAGAAATGCCATGAAAGAAATTACTCCTAAAAGTGATATCCATTTCTGGAAGGCTTAAGTAGTTATTTCTAAGTATTTCAATAGTATTCTTAATATTGTATTTACAGTTGAAATATTTTCTATTTTTCACCTGAAAAATCAAGTAGAGACGTTTTAGTGCTATTACTTTAAGAACTTGATATAGACCAGTCGTTTCTATTAGAGAACGGTATGGCGATAGGTCTTGTCTTTATATTGACTTGCGTTATCTCGTACGTTGCAATTCCGATTATTACCCGGGCGGCCGAAGCGAAGCATCTGTTTGACCGGCCTGATGAGGATCGGAAGCTACATCTGGAAGCCATTCCTACCCTTGGGGGCATTAAGCTTTTCTGTAAGTCCGTGGGCTGATGGCTTGGGAGGCTTTTCTTACCTGGTGGGAGCACTGTTAATACTGTTCTTTACGGGATTAAAGGATGATTTGATCGTTCTTTCTGCTACGAAAAAGCTTGTAGCGCAATTTACGGCCGCCGGATTGATTATTTTTGGCAGTGGAATATTGATTGACAATTTTCACGGCGTATTTGGTTTGGCCGAAATTCCCTACTGGGTGGCAGTGCCTGTGACCTTCTTTACGGTTGTTGTCGTAATTAATGCGGTGAATCTTATCGACGGTATTGACGGTCTGGCCGGCGGTATTGGGGCTATCGCTTCAGTTATATTTGGCGCGGCCTTTTTATATGTGGGCCAGGTACCGATGGCCATGTTTTCGTTTTGTTTAACCGGCGCCCTTTTAGGATTTCTATATTACAATTTTAGTCCGGCTTCTATCTTTATGGGTAATACCGGATCGATGCTCTTGGGATTTCTTCTGTCGGTACAGGCTATTGAGTTTATTGCCTTAAGTGAGGTACCTGCCTTTGCCGATCTGTTTGGAACGGCTTCAGCTATACTGCCGGTAGCTATTTTGGGATTTCCATTGTTTGATACCATTCGTGTGGTCTTAAAGAGAGTGCGAAGAAGAAAGTCTATCTTTGATCCGGGTCAGGATCACGTGCATCACGAACTGTTGAGAATGGGTTTTTCTCACCGTAATGCCTCGCTGATGCTTTACGGTAAGAGCGTAATGCTGGTCGTAGTTACGGGGATTTTAGCCTGGTTTAAGGTTAATCCGAATATCTTATTAGCGGCGGTCTTGTTGTCCAGCGTGTTGATATTTCCTACAAATGGCATGAAAAGAGGTATGATAACCAAATTGTTTGGTTTCGACTGGTTGGCCTACCGGAGCCGAAAATGGGGCATTGAGTTTGACCGCGAAAAGGTAGTCGAGTTAACTAAAGGGGAGGATACGGAACCCGAATTAGATACGAAGGAAAAGGAACCGGAGGTCGAAGAAGTAGCGTTGTAATGTAGTGCTAAGTAGAAATTTTTAAGTGTCACGTTTATTAGGGGAGTCTTCGAAAGGAGGGGCCTTTTTTGTTTTTGGTCAGTTGACTGAGTGACAAAGTTACAAAGTGGCAAAGCTACAAAGTCTAAAATTTAGCCTTCCTAATGAGTCAATCCATAGACCGGTACTTCAGTGCCGGGCGATGGTTTTAGCAGTGAATAGTGATTAGGGGACTAGGTGACTAAGTAAGAGAGTAGAAAGTTAAAAGTATTAAGTTAAAGTAATAAATGTCCTAATCTGTCATTTCGACCAGCGGGAGAAATCTGTGTGTTTGTTGAGGTTGATTAAGTAACTGAGTGACAAAGTTACAAAGTGATAAAGCGACAAAGTCTAAAATTCAAGCCTTCCTAATTGGTCAATCCATAGACCGGTACTTCAGTGCCGGGCGATGGTTTTAGCAGTGAATAGTGATTAGGGGACTAGGTGACTAAGTAAGAGAGTAGAAAGTTAAAAGTATTAAGTTAAAGTAATAAATGTCCTAATCTGTCATTTCGACCAGCGGGAGAAATCTGTGTTTTTGATGACGGCTGACAGCAAATAGAGTCCAAAGAGAAATGATTAAGTAACTGAGTGACAAAGTTACAAAGTGGCAAAGCTACAAAGTCTAAAATTGAGCCTTCTTGGTGAGTCAATCCTTAGACCGGTACTTCAGTGCCGGGCTAATGATTTAAGCTAGAATAGGGTCTCACTACGCAGTTGTGAGGGAGTTGTACTCCCGAATAACTGCAAGCAATATACCTCGGGAGTGCAACTCCCTCTGAACAAACAGCCTTTGTTTATAATATAAGCTGAGGACTTACGACAGATGATGGTAGGCAATGATGAGGGGTGAATGCTAGATATTCAATTGGGCACTTCTCGCCTCAGTTATTAGATCAAGTTATTGTCTTAACGAGCATTCCGTTGACTGAATATCCTAATTACCTAATCACTGAATCACCCAAAAAACAAGGTGTAACTTTAGGCGGATATTTCTTACTTTTTGTCTCATTTATTTTGGGATTATAAAATAACAATAAACGAACAGATGGCGATTAAGAAACAGCTACTACGGATTACGGCAGCAGCACTTACTATTTTATTTATTGTGATCGGAGGAGCTACCGCACAGGATATCGGTTCTATAGATTTTCCAAATCTGCGTTCCAGTGATCTGTCTGATCAGCAAATAGAGCGCCTGTGGCAGCGGGCCCAGAGTCAGGGATATTCGGTCTCCGATATCGAACAGCTGGCCCTTGCGCGCGGCATGCAGCCCTCTCAAGTGAGTGCGTTGGTACGGAGACTGAGAGATATCCGCATGTCTTCCGGCGATAGTTCCGGAGGTGGCAGCGAAGGAGGGCAACTGCGTCAGATGAATATGCCGACCGTTTCGCAGCCGGATACGGTTCGACGGGAACAACCGGATAGCCGCATTTTCGGGGCGAACCTTTTTCGGAGCGACCAAATCACGTTTACACCCTCACTGAATATCCCTACGCCCGAAAATTACCAGCTGGGGCCCGGGGACGAACTCATTATTGATATCTGGGGGGCAGCCGAGCAGACCTACCGCAAGACCATATCACCCGAAGGCACTATTTCTATTGCCAATTTAGGACCCATGTATTTAAATGGATTGAGCATTGAGCGTGCACGAGATCGTGTTCGATCGAGCCTGAGCCGTATCTATTCGGGGCTTAAAGCCGAGGGCGATGCACCTACCGATACACAGGCACGTATTTCACTGGGCAACATCAGGAGCATTAGTGTGACGGTACTGGGCGAAGCGCAAAGTCCGGGGACCTATACCTTGCCGTCGCTGGCTACGGCTTTTAATGCGCTGTATTCTGCAGGCGGACCCAGTGATTCGGGTACCTTTCGCAGCATTGAGATCATAAGGAATGATACGATAGCGGCTACGCTGGATATCTATGATTTTCTTGTCTATGGCAATCAGGAAGATAATATTCGGCTGCGCGATCAGGATATCATTAAGATCGATCCCAATATATCAAGGGTAGAGCTTAGCGGTAATACCAAGCGCACCGGACTTTTTGAGCTGAAGGAAGATGAGACGATGCAGGATCTGATTACTTATGCCGGTGGTTTCTCGGATAATGCCTACACCAAAAGAATCAAGGTACTGAGTAATACCGAATCTCAGAAACGTATTGATGATGTTGCCTATCCGGAGCAGCGTGATTTTGTGCTCAACGACGGATCGCAGGTTACTGTAGGAGAAGTATTGGATCGTTATGAGAATCGTGTGCAGATTGAGGGTGCGGTATTTCGTCCGGGCGGATATGAACTGAATGACACAACAAGTGTCTACTCGTTGATACAACGGGCGGAGGGGCTACGCGAAGATGTATTTCGAAATCGGGGACTTATTTTGCGTGAGCAAGATGATCTTACCACCAAGACTATTCCATTTAATATTGGTGATATAATGACAAACCCGGAACAGAACGATATCCAACTGGAGCGCAATGATGTGGTGCAGATTTCTTCTATTTTTGATTTACGGGAAGAGTATGAGGTAAATATTGTGGGAGCGGTACAAGATCCGGGCAGTTTTTCGTATGCCGAAAATATGAGTCTCGAAGACCTTATTTTACGTGCTGACGGGTTCCGTGAGTCGGCGGCTCCTTATCGTATTGAGGTTTCGCGGCGTATTACCGGGGGAGATTCAACCTATGTGCCGAAAGAGATGGCTGAAATTTTCCGCTTCCGGGTGGATGAAAATTTGGAACTGGGGAAACAGGTCGCAGACTTTACGCTGAAACCTTTTGATAAAGTTTTCGTGCGCAGTTCACCTTCCTATTTTACACAGAAGGAGGTACGTATTGAGGGCGAAGTAATATTCCCGGGTGAGTATACCCTGGATGAACAGGATATGCGTATTTCTGATCTCATACAGCAATCCGGGGGGCTTTCGCAGTATGCATATCCCCAGGGTGCAAATCTGACCCGGCAGGTCCAACAAAATGTGGATGCTTCACAGATCAATCTGCCGGATTCTGTGAATGTCGAACAACAAATTCAGGAAAGCTCAACCAAGGTGGGTATCCGATTAAAGCAGATCATGAAAAATCCGGGTTCGGATCAGGATCTGATCCTGCGTCCTGGTGATGTGCTTGAAATTCCCAAAGAGTTGCAGACCGTACAGGTTGCCGGTGAAGTACTGTATCCGATCAGTGTACGTTTCGGTGAGAAACTATCCTTTAAAGATTATATTCGATCGGCCGGCGGTGCATCAGAAATGGGCAAACCTAAGGATGCTTATATTGTTTATGCCAACGGGGAAGTGGATAAGACCGGTAAGTTTTTGTTTTTCCGAAATTATCCGGAGGTGCGTCCGGGTGCTACTATTTACATACCTAAAAAGGAGCAGAAGCGTCAACTTACTACGCAGGAACGCATTGGTATTCTCTCTGCTATTGTATCGATGGCTGCCATTGTAAGTAATACGATATTCCAGATTCGTCGCAACTAATGATGTTTGTGTGATTTAGGGATTAAGTGATTACGTAAGAAAGTGAGAAAGCTGCAAAGTTGGAAGAGTTAAAGGCTGAATGATGGATGAACCCTGTTTACTGTTTTGTTGGTAATCAATAGACCGATACTTCAGTGCCGGGAATATTGAGTGATAGGGAATGCAGTGGTTTGTTAACTTGCAAAGAGGCCTTTACAAAACATACTAAACAAAAGCTCCCGGGGAGTTGTACTCCCGTAAAAGGTATAAGCAGTCGGTGCTACAACCACCTCGTTCAAATTGTTTCGAGTTAGAGATTTAAAAATTTCAGGATTGGGGCTTTTGGGATTTAGTAATAACACACAGAGAAATGGATAAAACTCTTGATTGTGATTAAGAAGCGCGGCCGCTTATCCTATATTGACAAGTGAAGTAGTAGTGATAAAATATTTTCAAGTTTGGGGCTGACCTTAAAACTGCTGGAGATTGCCCTTAATAAGGGGAAACCCAGTACAGTCAATCGCGGATTTGAGGCGGCAACCGGAGCATATTTCACCATCTTAGATGCCGATAATCAATTGCCTGCCAATAGCATATCAAAACGGGTATCAGTGTTACAAAGTAAAAAGGCGTTTATCTGTTGTGGGGCACTGCTGTGGAGGGAGCTAGGTTTGTCCACGATTTATTTGGCATTTATAAGAAATAGCACCTTCTTAAAATCAGTTAGCTTATGTCACTAAGTGTAGAAAGCAAAGCTGGAATTTGATATATTCCTCCAAAAATAATTAGGACGGCTTATATGCAATGGTTCAAATCTGAAGCAGGGATTTTTGTACTCAAAGTAGCTGGAATATATCTGCTCTGGTATCTCATTTATGAACTCTGGCTGCTGCCGAATGGTACCCTCGACCAATGGGTAACCACAAATATTGTATCAGTCTCGGCCGGGATCTTAGAAATGCTGGGCTACGATTTTTATGCCACCGGCAGATTGATAGGCATCGGGGAATCACCGGGCATTTACCTTGTTGACGGTTGTAATGGAATATCAACCATTGGCTTGTTTGTAGGTTTTGTGATCGCCTATCCCGGGGCATGGATTCCGCGCATTGCCTTTGTCTTTATCGGGATCGGTGTCATCTATCTTGTAAATATCATTCGCATAATCGTTCTCACCATTACCCAGATACAAGCTCCCGAAATGTTTACCGTAGCGCCCGATTATTCTACCACAGCCATTTTTTATGTTGTCATTGTTTTACTCTGCATGATGTGGGCTTTTTTTGGGGATAATACTCGCGCTGCCGGTTCCTCTCCAGAGGCAGCCTAATTAGTATGGCAAACCCACATAACTTTTTTCGCACCAAAACCTTTCGTTTTTAATAGCGTCAGGTTGTTAACCGTGGGTTTACTCCTTTTTTACCTGGAGCATTGGGTGTGTCAGGGGGTATCCTTACCGATGCTATAAATGGATATCTTGTCCCGGGACTTTCACTGGCGATGATGCCTTTGGTGATGAATGGGATGATTGGTAAAGCATGGGATGATTAATTTTGGGAAGCCTTTGCAAAACCTTCCTTGTCATCGCGAATGTAATGCGGCGATCTCCTTTTAGAAGATTTAATCGGGAGATTGCCTGCCTATGCCGAAGCTTTTATGGCATAGTAAGTTATCTTTCATAGAGGCTCCGCGCAGGCTGGCTTCTCAGGCTCGCAATGACAAGCTCAATTTTGGAGTTTTGCTCCCCGGCCCGCTATTATAAATTTGCGGGTAGAGAACCGAGGGCGCATAGGATAATTTCGTACCGGTGCTCTAAACAGAATTATTTAGATAATGTGATGGACCCCATGTTCAGAGGGGGTTGCACTCCCGAGGTAAGCCATCTGCTTGTTGTTCGAGGGTACAACACTCTCTCAACTAAATGGGTTCCTTTTACCTTGATGCAAAAGGGACAAAAAATCAAGACTTAGAATTTTGTAGTCCTCATAGCCCGGCAGCAGGCGTGTTTTTAGATGGTCCTTTTTCTTTTATGGCACATATATATGATAGGAACCGGTACAAAAAACACAAGCACCTGCTTTGGGCTATTCCACAAAATTCATAGGTCCTGTCTGAAAGCAAGTTCTCATTTTCCCGCGATCCCCCCAAACCCCCGTTTTTAGAAACCTTAACTTCAGAAATACGGAATTATCCTGTCAGGGTGTTTCTTACTATTCTTAGATCTAACATAATACAATGAAATTTTAATGACTTTCAACCATCTGGCATAACGGATTCTGTGCATTGGTCGAGGCTGACAAGGATAATTCTATACCGGTAATTTCCAATAAATCAATTTTATAACTAAAAGGACCATTAGAATTATCCCAGCAGAAGACCAAAGCCGGGTACAGAATTCTTAGCCGGTCACTTTTTTGGTTCGTTTTTTCGTGACTGAAAAAATGAACAGTAAGATTTGTATCATGTCCATCGTTCAAACGGAGCGCGGCAGAATACCAAAGCAGATACAGCATTCCAAGGCGGTCTGCCCTTTCAAAGCTTTCCTGACCATCGAAGCCTTGGCGTAGTTGGTAGCGTAGTAGGGCGACTTTTACTACGTTTTTTGGTCGCTCAAAAAACGTAAGTAAATTTACAAGTTTGAAGGTATCTTTTTTACAGTTAAATATTTAGTTCATCTGCTCTTAACAAGTTAAAAGGACTACCATTTCTGCATTAGGCTGTTGTAAAGGCAAAGGATTTATTTAATTTAAAGCAAGATCATATAGATTATTGATGTCTGTTTTTATATCTAAGTTCTAAAACTATCAGCAGTGGATAACAAAACACTTCTAAAGAAGCTTTTTCTGGAAGGACTTGAGAAATGTGCTCCGCATCACGCAATACAAGAATCTCTGCGAATATCTGGTAATATGGTTGAAGTAAAGGATAACAAGTATCCTATTGATGGTAGGCCAATTTATCTGTTTGCTGTTGGCAAAGCGGCGGTTCCTATGTACCAGAAAGCCAGTGAGATATTGGGCGATCATATCACTAAAAGCTTGGTAATTACAAGTGATCAAGAAGCAGCTGAATCGTGTAAGGCTGATGAAGTGATTGTCGCAAGTCATCCGCTGCCTGATAAAAGAAGTTTGGAAGCGGGGAATGCGGCATTGGACTTTATGAAAAACGTTCCGCCTCACGCTATGGTTATAAACCTGATATCGGGTGGGACTTCCTCCTTGCTGACTGCCCCAGCCGAAGGAGTTTCGGTAGGTGAATTGGCTGATTTATACGAGTTGCTAAATAATTCAGGAGCTACCATTCACGATATAAATACGGTCCGAAAGCATTGCTCGGGAATTAAAGAGGGACAACTGCTTCGTCACCTCAATCCGAAAGTTACCCTTATCGATCTGGTAATTTCTGATGTGCCGAATGATGAGTTATCCATGATTGGCAGCGGTCCTACCATTCCGGATTGGTCTTCCTACCAGGATGCCTATCACGTGTTGATAGCGTATAATCTTTGGGATACTATCCCGGAATCTATTCGCACGCATGTCGAAAAAGGGATCAGGGGAGAGGTAGAAGAAACGGTAACGCCTGAGGAAGTTCTTATTGAGAAGCATCAGTCGGAAATTATTAGCTCGGCACGCAAGCTGGTGGATAAAATAGGGGATCTTGCATCCCAACAAGGATTGCAAGTGACAGTAGCTGATGAACCGTTTAACGAAGATGTTGCGGGGGTGGCCCGTTCCGTTGCGGATATAGTTTCACCCATTGCTGATAAGGATAAATCTCAAAGAGAACAACCAGCTCTACTAATTTTTTGGGGCGAAAGTACGGTAGAGGTGACGGGTGATGGAAGAGGAGGACGAAGCCAGGAGCTGGCTTTGAGAGGGGCATGCAAAATAGCCGGATACCAAAATAGTAGCTGGCTAAGTGCAGGCACCGACGGCATTGACGGGCCCACTGATGCAGCGGGTGCGATCGTAGATGGGGCTACCATTGACAAGGCCAAAGAGAAGAAATTGAATCCCAAATTGTATCTGGCTAACAATGATTCCTATCATTTTCACGAGCAGATGGGAACGCTATTAAAAACAGGACCTACCGGTAATAACTTAATGGATGTGGTTTTGGTTTTGATTAAGTGACAGAGAGACAGAGTGACTAAGTGATAAAGTTTTAAGTGTTAAGTTTTTAATGTTGAATTAGGCAAGAATAAGTCCCCTCTATCAAGAGGGGTGGTCCCGACATTCAGTCGGGAGCGGGGTGTGTGTTTTGGGTGCCCGAGAACCGTTGACGGTGGGCAGTTACCTAATAACTTTCAAGAAAAACACAATTTGGTTTATTTTCATCAGTTAATTATCCTCATTCTGATTTATCTATACTGGAAACCAAATAGGTATTTATGATCTGGCAGGACAGCATTTTTTTATGGCTATTACTTATCATTCCATTACTCGTTGGGGTAAACTGGTGGTACAACAGGAAGCTGGATAAAAAACGAAAAAACTATTTTGGAGCTGAGCTTTTTGAAAGGTTGCGCAGCGGATTTTGGCCGAGGGGAAAACGCATCCGCATGGGTAGTCTTTATGTTGGGCTTGCCCTGCTTACTATTGCCGCAGCGGGGCCGAAAATTGGTACAGAAGTCCGCGAAGTAAAACGACAGGGGGTGGACCTGTTGATAGGGTTGGATCTTTCTGATAGCATGAATGCAGAGGACGTCAAACCCAGTCGATTGGAAAAAGCCAAGTATGAGGTATCGCGCCTGGTTGATCGACTTAACGGCGACCGCGTTGGGTTGGTAGTATTTACCGGAGAGGCGTATCTTCAGGCGCCCATGACGTTGGATTATTCTGCCCTGCGAATGTTTCTAAACATAGCTGAAACCGATCAAATGCCGTCATCATCGACAAACTTTACTGCCGCCTTGGAAACGGCTTCCGAGGCGTTTCAGTCGACGGATGAGGATGGGCAAAATGTGCAGGCGGCTAAAGTTTTTTTAATTATTTCTGATGGGGAAAATCACGGAGAAAGTTATGATGAGGAACTGAACCAGCTTTTGGAGCAAAATGTATCTGTGTATACGCTGGGGATAGGGACCGAATCGGGAAGCACTATTCCCTTGTATGACGAAGATGGGTCGCTAATGGGATATAAAAGAGATCAGCAGGGAGAGGTTATCACAAGTACACTTCAGTCCAGCGTCTTGCGTTCGATTGCGGACCAGGCTGATGGGGAATACTATGAGATCCGTAGCGGCAGCTCGGGAATCGACAGCTTTCTGGGAAGGCTGGATGAGCTGCAACAGGGTGAATTTTCCAGTCAGGAGTATGCCGATTTTAAGAATCAGTACCAGTGGCTGGCCGGGATAGGATTATTATTTTTATTTATTGGGATGGTTTTTCCAGAATTCAAGCCCGGAGATTAAGTGACTGGGTGACTAAGTAATTAGGTGATTGGGTTATTAGGTGAATAGGTGAGTGAATAATTCTGAATACACAACAAGAGAGGTGCTATGAGGCCACATTATAAATTAGAGGCGTGGAAAAATGCAATGGATTTGGTAGATGAGATATATCGAATAAGCCGAGACTTTCCTACCGAAGAAAAGTTTGGGTTAACTTCACAAATGCGACGAGCTGCTATATCTGTACCAAGTAATTTGGCTGAAGGCGCGGCCCGCAAGAGTAAGGCTGAATTTGCTAACTTTGTGAATATCTCCAAGGGATCATTAAGTGAGTTGGAGACGCAATTAATTATTTCAAAACGACAAAAGTATGTTGATAATATCTCTGATTTGATCGATTTAATTGGAAAGGTATCAAGTCAGCTTAGCGGATTACATAACTATTTGACGACTGATTAGTAATCATAATCACTTAGTCACCTAATATCTTAATCACGTATTTTATAATGATAAAACTTTTTATTACCGATCTCGACGGATGCATTTCCATACCTTTTGAATCTCCAGACTGGGAGCTGCTTTCACAGATCCGCCGGCTCAATGAACAAAGCGTCCAGGATTTGGCCGTTCCCTCGTTGTCGATCTGTTCGGGACGACCGTTTCCGTATGTAGAGGCCGTGGCCCAATGGCTGGGTATCGACAGTCACGTAGTATTTGAAAGTGCCGGGGTCTACAAGCTTGAAACCAATGAGATTAAACTGCATCCCGCATTTAATAGTGAAGCGGAGCAGCAGGTTCGCGAATTAAAGGAATGGCTTCGCAAAGAAATTGTTCCGCAATACCAGGGAATCATCATTGAGTTTACCAAGAAAATGGATGCCGGTATTATTCATCTCGATAGCGAAGTGATTCAGGAGCTATATCCAAAGGTATCTGAATACGTAGGCGAACATTATCCTAAGTTCGAAGTACACGATACGGAAGTATCGATCAATATTATTCTGGCCGAAAATAATAAGCAGACCGGTATACAGCAGCTCTGTGATATTATGGAAATAGAGCCAAGTGAAGTGGCATATATTGGGGACAGCAGCGGCGATATTCCCGGACTACAATTGGTAGGGAAAGCATTTGCTCCACAGAATGCGGCCGAAGCGGTAAAGAGGGAAGCTGAAGTGCTCGATAGTGAGGTCACCGAGGCGGTCTTAGAAGCATATCGACAAGTTATTCGTGAAAACAGGAAAAAGCTCGCAGCGGCAGGGTGACTTTTTGTTATTGGGTGATCAGGTGAGAGGAGATATTAAGTTACCCAGTAACAAAGTTACAGAGTGAAGAGTATTTTTTTGTCATTTCGAACGAAACATCGTAGAGTGAGAAATCTCTGTTTTAATTATAAGTTTCTTCAATGCTAAAACAAGGATCTCTCACTATCAATCGAGATGACAGGGTGGAGGATGATAAGCTAATGCTAACCCTTGATGTCATTTCGAGCGTAGTGAAACCAAGCCGAGAAATCTATCAGCTGATTACTTAAAATAAGCTATCTAATTATCATATTTTTTAAGGAGCTCAAAATACTGCTCGATTAAGCGCTGGTAATCGTCCGAAAAGGTCGTGAAATTGGGGTCATTAATCATATTGCGGACCTGCTTCTGAAGTTCTTCGAGGGTGATATCCGGGGATGCGCGTTGTTCCCGTTCCTCTGCAGTCGTAGCTTCTCGTCGCTCTTCTTTACCGCGTTCTTGTACCGCCTTTTCGGCATTAAGCATGCGCGATAGGATATTTTGTTGTCGCTGCATCAGCTGTTGATCTAGTTGTCCGCCGCGCAGATCATTAATTGCATCTTCCATCTGCTCTGACATCCGTTCCAGTTCACTCAGCACTCGGTCGCCCGATTCGAGCTCTCCTCGTCTCTGTAACTCTCGAAGTTGTTTTCGGATTTTATTTTGCTGCTTCGAAAGCTGGTTAAGCCGCTTCATCTGGTCCTGTGACAGGCGATTCCCCTGAATGTCATTTATCATTTCCTGAATCTGCTTGTTGAGCTGCTGTTGTTCGCCCGACATCTTCTTCATTTGTTCCAACAGCTGTTGCATGCTCATAGCGCTACCCGAACCACCGCCGCCTTGCTGGTCGTTAAGCTGATCCAGGAGTGAAGTAATCATGGTAGCCAGCTCATTGATACCACCCAGTGATTGGCGCTGCGCGTAAGTGGCGTTCGAGCCGTCACGTTCTGCTAATAGGTCGACTGCCCGTGATAGATGATTTTCGACTTCGGTTTTCTTTTTATTAATGCGATTGGAAAAGCTTGGAATCTCGGAGGATACCTTGAATAAAGAGTCCGAAAGCATGATAAACTGACTGGATATGTTTCGCTCTTTTCGGGCCTTTTCAACAAACGCGCTGGATTGCGGCGGGATATTTTGGGTCTCCTTGGTTAACTCTTCCTGATTCACAGAAAGGTTGATAAGCGAGTGCAATACGTATTCCAGTGCGGCCATATTAATCTGACGCCGCTGCTGATTGAGTTGCTGTTTGGCGCTGCGCATTTCTTGGGCCTGTTGTTGCAGCTGTTGCTGAATATTCTGTTGCTGTTTTTGAATGTCAGAGTCTTTTTGAGAGGATAACTGCTCTTTAAGCTTTTTGATATTTTCCTGCAGTTCTTTTTGAATATCTTTCAGTTTTTCACTGCTTTTTTGCTGTAGCTCTTCAACCTGGGGCTTGGCTTTATCGGGCGCGGTATCGTCCATCTTGTTCAACTGTTCCTGCAGATCTGATAAATCCTCTCGAATTGACTCCTGTTGGTCTATCTCTTCTTGGGATATCTCATCTGATTCGCTGATCTCCTTTTCCTGCTCGGCCAGCTCCTCTAGTGACTGTGCCGCTTTTTCCAAATCACTGTTTAGCTTCAGGGATTTGAACAGGTTGAGGGTACGGTCAATACGCTGACGATATTGTTCTTCATTGAACTCATAGTTCTCGAGTGCTTTGCGCATTTCATCCGGATTCATTTCACCAAGCGAATTGCGAAGTTCTTGCAACGCTTTTTTAAGCTCTGGATCATTAATCTCTTTCATCAGCTTCTGAAGCTCATCATAGGATTCTAAGGTCTCCGGTGACATCGCCTGGTTTTGCTGAATCTCTTTCCTAATTTCATCAAACTTTTGGTTTAGTTCATCAACCTTTTTATCAATTTCCTGTCGCTCTTTTTCAACTTGATCAAGTTGTTTCTTCTGTTCCCAGTCGGTTTCAGGATTTTGCTGGAGTCTCTTTTTAAACTGATCATATTGCTGCTGCATTTGGTCAAACGACTCGGATACGTCCTCCAGGGATTCTGTTACTTCGCGCTCTTTAGAATCGAGTTCCTCCATATACTCTGTGGTAGAAGGAAAAGTCACCATCATTTTTTGGGAGCGACCTATCTTTCGTCCGCTATATCGATCATTGTCATAGGCCTCAATCCAATAGGTGATTTGGTCGCGGGCCTTGGGATTTAAGTTGGGGAGATCCCACTGATATGATTGCTGTTCATTGATTGTAGGTTTTGTCAATTCTATTGAACCTTTTTCCGGTTCGGGAGTAAAGGCACGTTGTAATTCATAGTGAAGTTCAGCTTCAGTTAGTCCGAAATCATCACTGGCCTCATACTCTAATGTTAGCGGTTCGGCCGTTTTCATCTGGATATTTTCGGAGGGGGTAATTAAATCAACATAAGGGGACTTATCTTTACGGGGATCAATAATAAACCTGAACTTATTTTCATTGTTCAGACCGGCCTTATCCTGCATCTTAAAAGAGATGGTGTCGACAGCCCCAACCTTGGTTTTGATAGTAAATAGATTTTTCCGGGTAGTATCTCTGTTGACAGAAAGCGTATCATTTAGATCGGAGCTGATATACAGTAGCTCTGATAAGTTCTTATTGGCAAGGCCCTCAATTTCGATGGTAGAACCCTGGTAGGCCTGAATTTTGGAGAAGGGATAGCTGTAAGAGGTTGAATCGAGCTGGGTGTAAGCGGGAGGAATAACATTTAGTGTCAGTCGTTCAAATCGGGGACGAAGCTGTACATTGATATCATATTTCTTACTCTCAAATCCATCCATGATAACATAATAGCTCCCATTAGTAGTTAGTGAGATGGGAGTAAAAGAGGCTTTGGTTTGTTCAAGTGTTTCCGGGCTTCGCTGCCGGTAACCCTCCTCAATATCAGTTTTGAAAGCCAGTAAAATATCTTCCGGTACCTCATCCTGGAAACGAATAGAAGGTAAAAATGAGTTTCCACGTTCGAGGGTCAGGGAGCCGGGCTCAATAACATAATTATAGGGATTGGGAGGAGTAAAGGTCGTCTGTGGATTGGCCAGTCGTTCTATGGCAGATGGATAGAAAACCGTAAACAGGGTGAGCAGAAAAAATCCTCCCAAGGAAGCAGCTATACCCTGCTTAAAAAATCGGTGCAGGGGATGATTTCGGGCAAACTGCCTGCTTTTTTCTTGAATATTTTCGGAATCAAGTTGTGAAAGATTTTGCCTGATCGCCGCTTTGTGCAGGGGGTCTCCATCTTGATCCCCATAGTACAAATCCAGGGCGTCGGCAAGCCCGGGGATCTTTTCTTTACGACTAAACTGGTAATAAATATCCTTAAAGGAAGGAATCTCACACTTTTTGTAAAAATACAGGGTGATAGTAACGGCTATTATCAGAAGCACCGAAAGCGCAGTAATTTTTATAGGGGATGAAAGATAATATCCGGCTTCGAAAGTCCCGATAATTGCAAATCCCGCAAATAGAATAGCTGCAAAGATAGCACCAAGAGCGATGTAAAAGTTCCTTGAAAGGGTCCGATGGCGTTGTTGAATGAGGTCAACAAAGGGGCGGACTAATTTGTCTATGGAGTGTTCTTTGCTCATCACCGTTAGCTAAGTCGCAGTGAAGTGGAATCTGTTATACAATAACATTAAATAAATGAAAATATTGGATACTCCAATATCCCATTTGTTAAAATTGATGTAGTACAATGCCTCTTAAATTAAGAAAGGATATAATTTAAGTATGGATAAACTTGCTCAGCTGGGAAGATCACCAAGTGTTAGCTTTTCGTCCACGGCATATTTTCCATCTTCTTTCTTAACAGTCACCATCTCTTGATCAGCATCGTGCTCTAAAAACAAATACCAATTATCTTCAACAGCTTGATCCAAATAACGCTGTTTCTCATCAAGGGTAGTTACGGGATACATATCGTAACCCATGACCCAGGGCAGGGGCACATGCACATGTGTCGGGATTAAGTCAGCGGCGAAAACGACCGTTTTTTGGTCACCGGTTATTTTTGGAAGTTGTTGTCCTAACGTGTGTCCGTTGACAGGCAGAGCCTCTAACCCTTTTTCGTACTGATGATCTGCTTCTACCAGGTTTAATTTATCCCAATCTTTTATGGGATTGATATTATCAGGTAAAAAGCTGGCTTTCTCGCGGACATTGGGATCGGTTGCCGTTTCGAGCTGCTTCTTCGTTACATGGTAAGTAGCGTTGGGGAAAGTGTGTTGCAGATCTCCATTATCGTCGTAATAAGTGGTACCGCCGCAGTGATCAAAGTGCAGATGGGAGAAAATAACATCTGTAATATCTTCGGGCTCAAAGCCATAGTCGCCGAGCGAGCTCAGCAAATCGGAGTGTTCATAATCCAGCTGATAGATTTGCTCAAATTTTTCATCAAACTTAGTGCCCGATCCGTTATCCACCAGGTAAAGCTTGCCAGTATTTTGGGACTCAATAAGAAGGCACCGCATTGCCATGTGGATGCGGTTTTTATCATCCACATCAATATATCGTGACCACAATGTTTTTGGTACTACGCCAAACATCGCTCCGCCGTCAAGACGAATTCTTCCGGCTTCAATGCTGTATAAATTAAATGGGCCGATGGATGTATGCGATTTCTTCATAGATAGGTAAGGTGATTGAGGTTTATCGGATTAGCACCGGATATTTAAAAGTAGCAGGCTAAAGTTTCTCAAGGAGTTGACTAAGAAAAAGACGAATTTCTTTCAGATCTTTTTTAACGCTGACAGGAATTTTTTCGGTTTCTTCCTCTCCATCTTTTTTGAGTACCTGCTGAGCACCCTCGGTGCTGTATTTTTTTTCTTGGATCAGCTCCTTCAGTTTTAAAATTGTCTCAATATCATTTTCTTTGTAGACGCGGTTACCGGCTTTATTTTTTTTGGGATTTAATTCATCAAAAACTGTTTCCCAGTAGCGCAACACATGCGCTTCCACGTCGGTAATATCACTGACTTCACCTATAGAGTAATAAAGTTTTTTCATAAGAAGACTAAAAGCGTATCTTTATTGCTAATTATACATTATCTGGTGCATTATTTCTAACTCTTTGGCACAAAATATTTAAAAAACATTGCCTGAAAAAGATTTAAACAGATCCGACATAGAACTAAGCGTTATAGTCCCCCTGCTTAACGAGGACGAATCGATTCACGAGTTGGCCGAAAAGGTACACGAGGCATTATCTAAAAAGCACCATTATGAACTTATTTTTGTGGATGATGGCTCGACCGATCGATCTTGGCAGCAGATCAAGAAGGTGACGGAAGAGCACAAGCATGTTTTAGGCATCCGACTGCAGCGCAATTATGGAAAGAGTTCCGCTTTGCAGGCCGGTTTTGAAAATGCTGATGGTGACTATATTGCAACAATGGATGCCGATCTGCAGGACGATCCAAATGAAATCCCTTTAATGCTTCAAAAGCTTAAAGAGGAAGATTTACATCTGGTTAGTGGATGGAAAAAAGAGCGTCACGATCCTATCTCCAAGACGGTGCCATCACGTTTTTTTAACAAGGTAACTTCGTTGGTAACAGGTATTAAACTCAACGACTTTAACTGTGGACTTAAGGTGTATCGTGCCGACGTTATTGAGAATATTTATTTATATGGAGAATTGCATCGATACATCCCGTTTTTGGCCAAACTTGAGGGATATGATCGCATTGGAGAAAAAGTGGTAAAGCATCATCCCCGAAAATATGGGGAGACTAAATTTGGCATTTCTCGATTTATGCATGGTTTTTTGGATCTGTTAACTTTGCTTTTTGTTAATCGATATCTGCAACGACCCATGCACTTTTTTGGTACACTCGGGTTTCTATTCTTGATATTAGGCGGAGCTATTAATGCATACTTGTCAATCGATAAAATATTTTTTGGAGAGCCTATCGGTGATCGTCCATTGTTGTTGTTGGGTGTAATGTTGATGGTACTGGGAGCCCAGATTTTTTCCATTGGCTTTTTGGGGGAATTGATCCAAAAGCGAAACGAAAAGCAGCAGAAACCCAATATTAGAGAGAAAATTTAGCAGTTGTGAGATATGGGAATGGTATATTCAAAAAAGAATTTGGTAATCATTAAGACAAGCTTTTGTTAATGAGTCGTATTGCCTACGATCCGGTTAAGGACCGGTTTGCACAGATTATTCGCCGTTTTCGTTTTCTTCGGACGCTCTTCTACAAAATTCTGGATCTGTTCTTTTTACGGAGCTGGTACATCCGAAAAATACTGCGCAAGTATGGCTCAGATAGGGATGCACAGGGGGAGTGGAGTCTGTTGGATGCCGGCTCGGGATTTGGACAGTACGATCGGTTTATCCTGCAGGAATTTAATAACGTCAATATTCAAGCCGTCGATGTGAAAAGTGATTACCTGGAAGATTCGCGCAGTTATTTTGAGCGTGAAATTGAAGCCGGACGCATTACTTTTAATCAGGAAAATCTGCTTGAGATTGATTATGAGGATATGTTCGATTTCGTCATCTGCGTTGATGTGCTAGAACATATCGAAGAGGATGAAAAAGTAATGCAAAATATTAACCGTTCCTTACAGTCTGGCGGATATTTTTTGATGCATTCTCCTTCTATCTATTCCGAAGAAGACGCGGATGGTGATGAAAGCTTCGTGGATGAGCATGCTCGTCCGGGATATTCCAAAAGAGATATCAGCGAGAAGTTGCAAAATTCCGGGTTTACCGTTCTGGATGTAGCGTATACCTACGGTAAAAACGGACATCTGGCGTGGGAGCTTATCATTAAATATCCCATGCTTTGGCTTACCAAGATTAAGCTATGGGCACTGCCAATAATGGCCATTTATTACATCCCGGTATTACCATTGAGCCTGCTGCTAATGGCATTAGATGTTCGTGATGATAACGAACGCGGTGCTGGAATCTATGCATTGGCTCAAAAGCAATAAACCCGAAAAAGCAACTCTTTATTAACTGCTTTCTTTTTCAGATCCTTCCAGGATAGTTTCAGATTTTGAACTTTGATTTCCGATCATCACCAGCAGAGGTACTTTTGAATAGAAAGTCATTTCTTTCGAAAGACTACGGTTTGTCAGTTTTTCCCAGAACGATTTTTTATACCGGACCATAACGAGTAATGAATTGGGACGATCTGCTAAAAATTGGCTGATCGTTGGAAAGAAATCCAGCTCATACTCATGATGAAAAGAGATGTTATCATAGTTAATGTGTTCATTTGCAAGTTCTCGGAACCCACGGAATTTAATTTCTGATTCCATATTTTTTTGATCACTTACATGCAGAACTTCAACGGAAGAGTTGAACAATTTGGCAAAATCGATGGAGTTAGAAAGTGCCGTTAAATCTCCTTTCTTGTAATCGCTGGTGAAAATAAGATTCTTAAAATTATCAAGGCTGCTACCGGTGGGCACTGCAAGTACGGGGACGGGGGATTTCTGTATAACACTGGAAGCGACACTTCCCAAAATAACATTCCGGTCACCGGTTACTCCTTTGGTACCCATTACAATAAGGTCTATGGAACGTTCATCTACCTGGTTGAGTAACGCTGTTACAGCCTGTCCATCCTGTACGACCGTTGAAATATCTAAATTATTATATTGATCTCCTTCCAGGCTATTTAAGAGCTTATCAAAGTTATTGGAAGTATCATCAATAACCTGATCACGTTTCTTTTCAAAATCAGGGGCTATATCCATTGTTTCTTGGGTGGCATGGAAAAGCGTTAGCTTGGCATCTGTTTTAAGTGCAATTTCTGCAGCAAAGGGCAATGCTCTTTTAGCGTTTTTGGAGAAATCGGTCGGGAAGAATATGTGATTGATTGAAAAAGCCATAGCAGTAAGATTTTAATGTCGTCCGTCTTTTTAAGTGAATAGAACAGAAGTATTTATGATTTGATATCCTGCCTTACAAGTTTATGATAAATTTAAGCAATTCCTCATTAACAGATAAAATAATATTTAATATTTTTGGGTTATTTGCTGAAAGCAAACGGTGTAAGATAAAACCTTATAAAAAATTTGGACTCTTTACTACTTTTTCTGTAGGGATATTACTTCAGACTTAACAAAAAATTTATCCATTATGGTACAAAAGAAAGTAAATACTTTGCCATGGCTGCCCAACCTCACATAGTCGTTTTAGGATGCAATTTTGCAGGATTAACAACAGCTCGTTATATACGAGAATATGCCGGTGACAAAGTTAAAATCACCTGCATGGATCGCAAGCCTTATCTAACATTTATTCCAAATATTCCTATTGAAGTTTGGAATAATAACAATCCGGAGCGTTCGCTTCACTTACCTTTTATCAAATTTCTTGATCGTGACAATATCGATTTTATCCAGGGGGAGGTACAGGCAATAGATGTGGAAAATAGATCGGTTGATTTTAAACCGGTAGAACGATCAGGATCTGCTCTGGAAGCGGTTGATTATGATTACCTGGTTATTGCATTGGGTAATAAGCTGGCTTTTGATGAAATAGATGGATTTGGGAAATATGGGCATACCTTCACTGATACTTATTATGGCGATAAAGTGCGTCGGTATCTACATGATGGTAGTTATAAGGGAGGGCCTATTGTTATTGGATCAGATTACTTTCTACAGGGTAAGAGTGATAAACTACCCGAAATTCCGACAGCAGAAGCAGCGTGTGAGGGCCCGCCGGTGGAGATATCCTTTTCCATGGCCGAATGGCTTCAAAAAAGAGGGTTAGGTGGAGCGGAGAATATCACGCTGTTTACACCTGCTGAAGTTATTGCCGAGGATGCTGGAAAGCAAATATTAGATCAGCTTCTTCCCATGTTTGATGAGATGGGATATGGCTATAAAGCTAATACCCGGGGTATCAAACGACTCTATGAGGATGGCATTGAGTTTGAAGATGGTAGTAGCCTGGAAGCGGAAATGAAAATTATTTTCCCAAATTGGGAAGCACATGATTTTTTGAAGGGATTGCCTATCAGTGATGACCAGGGCTTTATAGTGACCGATCTTTATATGCGAAACCCTGATTATCCCGAAGTATTTGCTGTGGGTGATGCTGCATCGATAACGGTTCCAAAACTTGGATCTTTGGGACACATGGAGGCAGAGGTGCTGGCTAAAGTGTTGGGACAAGAAGTCGGTGGTTATGATCCGGATAAAAAGATTGACCCACTGGAGTTTGAACTAATCTGTATGGGTGATATGGGAGATCATAAAGGTTTTTACATGCATACTGATGAGTGGTGGGGTGGGGATAAAAGTATATTAAAAATGGGATACACTCCTCATATGTTAAAGATGGGTTTTAAGTCAATGTATTATACCACGGGTGGAAAAATCCCTTCTTGGGGATTGCCAATGTCAGAGTTTATAGCTGACCGAACCCTAATCTAAATTCTAAAATTTACGCTCATGAAAACGCAAGATGTCTTTAAAAAAGTTCAACAGGTAGGTGGAGGATTGGCGTTATTATCTGCGGCAGGAGTTGCTTATGCGGTAGCTCGCCGCCTGAATCACCGAAAAGGATATGAACGTCCCTTTGATCCCAAGAAAATAGTAGAAGTGAAAGGAGAGGTGATCGAAGTTTCTAATTCACAGGAAAACAAGGATGAAAAACATGGAGTTTATCTCATATTAGCAATTGAGAACGAACAGATTCCGGTCCATCTTGGACCCCTCTGGTATATAACTCGTCAGCCACATCATTTCAAAGAGGGAGATAAGATTGAGGTAAAAGGTTCTAAAGTTACCTTCAAGAATACTGAAATTATTGTTGCTTCAGAGATTCGAAAAGAAAAAATGCAGATGAGGTTACGAGATGAGAATGGTGCACCTATGTGGCAAAGTTGGCGTAAGGTATCATAGGGGCATCTTATGATGTAGGTAAAAGTTTATATAAAAGGAAGTAAACTGGTTGCCCCGATAGCAGAAATAATGATAATAAACCAGATTAGTTGCTTACTCTTTTCATATCCGGCCCAGAAGAAAAATAGTCCGGCTTTGACGAGTGTATTGGTGATGACGGCAATCAAAATCCCAAGCGTTGCTACACTGGCATCGGTACCTTCTTCAGCCATACGAGAAAGGGAAAGCGTTATGGCATCGACATCCATTAGACCCGAGAAAAGAGCCAACAGGTAAATACCTTGATCTCCATACCATTTTTCCATAGCAGTTGCCAGCAGTAAAATCACTCCCAGCAGTAAACCGAATTGTAAGGCCGTAAAAAGTTGAAGAGGGTTTTTCAATTCAAGAGGAGGTTGATCGTCTTCCAATTGAAGATGTTTTTGCCAAAGCCAGAATCCACTTCCCAAGGTAAGAATTAACATAGTCGTAAGAGGAATCCATAGTGGATACAATAGTGCAGTGTTAACAATTGCAACCTCAATACCGACCCTTACAAACATAATTGAAGAGGCTACAAGGACTCCGGCAATAAAAATTCCGCTGGCTATCTTTTTTTGTTGTTTTGCAAATTGAGCAAGACTTAGTGTAACAGCTGTGGATGAAGCCAATCCACCTGTAATTGCTGTTAACATGGTTCCCTTATCTTCGCCCAGATATTTAATGAGAATGTATCCGATAAAGGAGAGTCCTGAGATTAGAACAACCATCCACCATATCCAGTGGGGATTGATGGCTTCCCAGGGACCGTAGCCTTTATTAGGCAACAGAGGTAACAATATTACGGTTATGATCAACAGCTTAATGCCGGCATAGATTTCCTTTACTTCAATTTTGTGCAGCCAGCTGTGTAAGGTTGGTTTAAGACTTAATAGTGATATGACTATAACGGTAGCACCAAGAGCATAAACATGATATCCAAAAGCAGCCCAAGAGCTTAGCGTAAAAGTAAGCAGTAGAGCAACTTCCGTGGTAATCCCCAGGTCTTTTTCCTCTTCAACTTTGGCTTTTATGACATAAGATGTAATTACAAGAGCTGCCAACGCGAGAAATGCAACGGCAAGAATCCATTCATTGACAAAGCGGCTCACTTCGGTCCATACTCCTCCAAACAGACCGACAAGACTAAACGTGCGTATTCCGGCAACCCGATCACCTTCATCTTCGAGCCGTCCGCTCCATCCGCGCTCAATACCGATGAGCAAGCCGATACCTAGGGCAGCAAATAAGTTCCAAATTATATTAAAGTCCAAGTCCATAGGTGGAAAAATTATTTAACACGTAATGTATGATTGTGGAAGGACTTCTGAAACCTATACTTGATTATCCCAAATAAAAAAGCCTCTGCAAGTATTTAGCCTGCAGAGGCTTTAGTTGGTACCGCGTACGGGATTCGAACCCGTGCTACCGCCGTGAAAGGGCGGCGTCCTAAACCCCTAGACGAACGCGGCATAAAATCAGTAAAAAAGCTTTGCCGAATAAGTATTCAGCAAAGCTAAAGACAAGGCATCAAGGATACGTTTTTGTATGATTTTAAACAACCTTTAATGCCAAAAAAATGGGAGCCCGATGGGATTTGAACCCACGGCCTCCAGGGCCACAACCTGGCGCTCTAACCAGCTGAGCTACGAGCTCCATTAAGTTTGATAATATGGATTTTGGCAGTCTATCACTACCAAATAATTCTAATCGAATAAAAAAAAGAACGAGAGTACCGCGTACGGGATTCGAACCCGTGCTACCGCCGTGAAAGGGCGGCGTCCTAAACCCCTAGACGAACGCGGCATAATAGAATTTCAATAAATATGAGCTTCAGAGGCGACGGGCGGAATCGAACCGCCGTAGGAGGTTTTGCAGACCTCTGCCTGACCACTCGGCCACGTCGCCTTAAAAGTTTTCTTGTACGCCCGACAGGACTCGAACCTGTAACCTACTCCTTAGAAGGGAGTTGCTCTATCCAGTTGAGCTACGGGCGCGCTAACTCAAAGGCAAATTACAAAATCAATACGTCAAACGTCCAAGTTTTTATAACTTGATTTATGCAATTTGGAAATTGCTAAAAGTCGGGGAGACAGGATTTGAACCTGCGACCCTTCGCTCCCAAAGCGAATGCGCTACCGGACTGCGCTACTCCCCGTTCAGAAAGATGTCAAATATAAGGGACTTTAGTTCTCAAATCAATTTCGAATCCAATGAATTTTTATTCTTTTTGCTCTTCCCAAAACTCACTTAAAAAGCCTATTCCATACCCCGTAAGCTGTATAAATGTTGCTGATACACTTAGTAAACCGATGTACATACTGGAATATTTTGTAGATGAATGAGCAAAGATGAGCGAAACAAATAAAATGAAGGGGATCAGCAGTATTTTAAACAAGCTGAGGTTCCAAAAGGGAAGTGTAAGGAATAATAATAATCCCACCGTAAACAAAGCCGGTAGGGTATGAATAAATTTGATTTCACCGGGATGAAAACGATTGATATTGATACGCGCTCGACCGAAAAAGTGCAGCTGGTTAAAAAATTTCTTCAAACTGGTCCGTCGCTTGTGATATACATAAGCATCAGGGATGAGCCCGGTTTTAAATCCGTTGTTAATAATACGAATACTAAATTCAATATCTTCCCCCATCCGCGTGATTCGGTATCCTCCCGTTTGTTCATATACTTCACGAGAGATCCCCATATTAAAACTGCGCGGGTGAAAAGTACCGGCATGTTTTTTATTTCCTCTGATTCCTCCTGTGGTAAGGGGGGAGGTCATGGTATAGCTAATGGCTTTTTGAATTGGAGAAAAGCTTTCGTGTTCTCGGTCAGGCCCTCCGAAGGCATCTAATTGATGTGTTTTTAGATAGTTCTCGACCGTTTCAAAATAGTGAGAGGGAATCAGGCAATCTGAATCAAAGACAATAAAATAATCACCTTTAGCACGTTCAAATCCGAAGTTACGGCTAAATCCCTGTCCGGAGTTTTCTTTGTAATAGTAACGGATATCAAGCTGATCCTGATATTTCTCGACAATATCATCACAACGGTTTTCGGAACCATCTTCGATGATCAGCGTTTCAAAATTTTTGTAGGTCTGTTGCGTTAGGGAATGTAGCAGTTCATCTACCTCTCGCGGACGGTTATAAACGGGAATGATGATAGAGAAAAACATAGATCGATTTTAAAAATTTTAAGTAGAGCAAATCTACAAATAATATGACAGAATTTTGGATGAATGCAGATGAAACTCTGTTAAATAATTCCGTTCTTTAGCCTTTAATTTAAACTTGTGAAATCTCTCTTTTATGGTAGCTAAGATGTTCAGGATCCTTGTAATATTTTTACTCCCGTCAGTGGCTTTGGGACAATCCCTTAATCTATCGGTTGCAGAACAAACAGCTGGTAATAACAGATCTACTTTTACGCTTGGAAATAGTAAGGTCACCTTTGGATCACAATCTGTTCGCTTTTTGGATAGTGATACAGAACAAAATTATGATGGGGTGGGAGTATCGTCTGATAATACAATAATTAGTACGCTGACCTGGAATGACCAAGAAGGGGAGATCTCGCTATATAGTCCTGAGGGAGAAAAACTAAATGCTTTTTCAACGATTTCCTTGGCAGATGAGGCTTCGTTTGGTTTGTATCCCTTCAATAACGGGAATACGCTGCTGCGTGATAAAATTGCCAACTTTACTTTTTATGATTCTTTCGGAGAAATTGTAACGAGCATGTCGAGCAGTAGCCAAAGTACACAGGGAGAGGCGATTTCAGAAGTAGCCATAAGTGCAGCCGGTAATACGATTGTGATTTATAATCCCAAAATTAAACGTAACGGTGCATTGGGGTCGAAGGCACAAGTTCGTATAGGAGTCAAAGAGTTTGAGGATATATTTTTCAGCAGTGATCGATATTTAAAGAATATTACCATATCAAAGGAGGGAAGCTTTATTGCTGCTATAGCTGCAAAACAAGGCACTGATGATCGGGTGCTGATTATGGATAAATATGGCAATGAGCTGAATACTATATCAGCGGAAGAAGATCTTAAAGATGCAAGGTTCACTGATGATTTAGAGCAGATAACGATCTACTCCGGAGGAAGGGTGATGGTTTATAATACGCTAAGTGGTGAAAGTTTAGGAGCAACCAGTTTTAGTGCACCTATTATGATAGCTGATTATTTTCCCGAAGATAATTTAATTTTAGCATTAACGGGCAATTATTCTGAACGTTCAGGGACATTAAATGGTATTGAGTTTCGGGCCGTTAATTTGCGACAGCGGTCGATAGCAAGTCAGCAGTTTTCCGGGGCATTAGGACTGAACGAAGCAATTGAACTTAGGTTAATTCGGAGTACCGGTAATGAGTATATGCTAAAAGGGGCAAATAAAGATATTCTTATAAGAGCGAATTTTTAGTATGCCTATTAGGTAGGGTAGAAAAAAATTATTCAAGAAATAAGAAAGCCTGACAGATTTTAAACCTGTCAGGCTTTTTCAATTTTAAATAGAAATCTACGTTAGGCCTTAGCCTCTGACGTTGACTTTTCATCTTCAGAGTCGTCGTCAGAGTCTTTATCCTTTGCAGCTTTTATTTCATCGTCGCTGGTTTCCACATCGGTTGTTTCATCGGTATCTGACCAGTCGAAGAGGAGCCCGTCACGAGACTTGTTCATCTTAATCTTGATTTTTGCCCCTTCTTCGTGTTCGGATTCTAACAACTCTTCCGCCAGCGGTTCCTCAACATATTTCTGGATAGCACGCTTGAGAGGTCGGGCACCATACTTCTGATCGAATCCTTTATCACTTAAGAAATCTTTGGCACCTTTGGTGACTTCAACTTCGTAACCGAGATCGTGGATACGCTGAAAGAGATCATCAGAAAGAATATCAATAATCTTGAAGATATCTTCTTTTTCGAGAGCACGGAATGTAATAACATCATCGATACGGTTCAGGAACTCAGGGTTGAATACTTTCTTGAGCGCATCCTGAATGGTTGATTTCATTTTCTCATAGTCGAAGCTTTTTGCTCCGCTCGAGAATCCTATTCCTTCACCGAGACTGCGAATATCACGCGCCCCGATGTTAGAGGTCATAATGATGATGGTATTTCTGAAGTCAACTTTGCGTCCCAAGCTGTCAGTAAGAATTCCGTCATCCAGAACCTGAAGCAGAATGTTAAAGACATCCGGGTGTGCTTTTTCGATTTCATCCAAAAGAATAACACTGTAAGGCTTTCGGCGAACTTTTTCGGTAAGTTGGCCGCCTTCCTCATATCCGACATATCCTGGAGGTGCACCAACCAGTCGAGAAACCGAGAATTTCTCCATGTATTCACTCATATCAATACGAATAAGTGCATCTTCTTTATCGAAAAGATACTGAGAAAGCACTTTGGCCATTTCGGTTTTACCCACTCCGGTCGGACCAAGAAAGATGAATGAACCAATTGGACGATTAGGATCTTTAAGTCCGGCACGTGTCCGCTTAATTGCTTTTGTGAGTTTAACAATAGCTTCGTTTTGGCCAATAACCTGCTTTGAAAGCTCTTCTTTCATCTTAACCAACTTCTTGCTTTCACTCTGGTTAATTTTGCTTACAGGTACGCCGCTCATCATTCCAACAACGTGGGCTACGTCCTCTTCTTCAACATCGTATACAATTTCCTCGGATTCTTTTTCCCACTCTTTCTGCGCTTGCTCTAGTTCTTCGGTGAGACGCTTTTCTTTATCGCGCAGACGGGCGGCTTCTTCGAAGCGCTGTTTTTTTACCATGCCGTTTTTCTCATTGCTGGTTTTCTCGATTTCTTCTTCCAGATCAATGATATGCTGTGGCACGTGAATGTTAGACAAGTGCACCCGAGCTCCTGCTTCATCAAGTGCATCAATAGCTTTGTCCGGCAAAAAGTGATCCGTTACATACCGATCAGTAAGTTTAACACAGGCATCAATAGCTTCATCAGAATAGCTTACACTATGATGCTCTTCGTATTTGTCCTTAATTTGTGAAAGAATTTCAGTAGTCTCTTCCGGGGTAGTGGGATCAACCATTATTTTTTGGAAACGGCGTTCAAGAGCGCCGTCTTTTTCGATGTGTTGACGATATTCGTTAAGTGTGGTTGCTCCAATCGCCTGAACTTCGCCGCGTGCAAGAGCGGGCTTCAACATGTTTGAAGCATCAAGTGAACCACTTGCACCACCGGCTCCAACAATAGTGTGGAGTTCATCAATAAAGAGAATAACGTTCTGGGTTTTTTCCAGCTCACCCATTACGGCTTTGATACGTTCTTCGAATTGCCCTCTGTATTTTGTGCCGGCAACTAATGCGGCAAGATCCAATGCTACAACCCGCTTATCATACAGCACTCGTGATACCTTGCGTTCAACAATGCGCGAAGCCAATCCTTCGGCAATAGCTGTTTTACCTACGCCGGGTTCGCCGATAAGTACCGGGTTATTTTTCTTACGACGGCTTAAGACCTGAGCAACGCGCTCAATTTCTTTTTCTCGACCGATAATAGGATCGAGTTTGCCATCTTCAGCCAGCTGTGTTAAATCACGGCCAAAATTGTCAAGTACAGGTGTTTTTGATTTTTCCATTTTCTTTTCTCTAGAGCTTCCGGAGGATTTTGAACCGCCACCTCCTTTTGAGGATGATAAACTTGCTGATACAGAACCAGAATCTTTGCGATCCTCATCAGAGGATTTTCCTGAGATAATAAGATCTAGCTCTTCGCGCACTGCGTCATACGATACATTGAACTGTTGAAGAATTTGTGCAGCAATATTCTCATCATCGCGCAAAAGTGATAATAAAAGGTGTTCAGTTCCAATAGTGTCACTTTTGTACAACTTAGCTTCGAGATAGGTGATGCGCAGTACTTTTTCGGCTTGTTTTGTAAGGGGGATATTACCCACTTTTACCGAGCCTCCTGTACCGCGGACAGTATCTTCAACCGTCTTTTTTAGTTTGAAAAGATCACAATTTAGGTTTTTCAAGATTTTAACAGCTACACCTTCGCCAAGACGAACGATACCCAGAATTAAATGCTCCGTTCCGATATAGTCGTGTCCCAGACGAAGTGCTTCTTCGCGGCTAAACTGTATTACATCTCGAACTTTGCTAGAGAAATTGCCCTCCATAAAATCGAACCTTCAAGTAGTTTTAAAGTTATTTGTCATTCGTTGTAACGAGTGACCAGAATATTTAGTTCATATTCTTTAACGAAAGTAGTGCTGGCTTAGTGCAAAAGCAAACAAAATCGGCTATCAGAAAATTTTAAACTTCTAAAAAAATATGAGACCGAATATCCATAAATTATTTTTTTATAGCTTCCTGAAAGCCAAGCAGGTAGCATAAACAGTCATTGTTAACATAACTGGAGATACTTTCGATACTGCTAATAAAATATTGATTACGGACAAGCTTATAAAAAGCACTTACCTCAATCGCTTGTTCCTAAAATATGAAGAAGGGAACTTGATTTCTAATTATTTAGAAATTAGAAAAGTGGGGTTCCGGTCATTTCCTCGGGCTGTTCAATTCCGATCAGTTTTAAAAGGGTAGGAGCGACATCAGCCAGAATACCATCTTTCATTTCAACGTTTTTTTCGTTTAAAATAAGTGCTGGAACAGGTGCCGAAGTATGAGCCGTGTGAGGAGTTCCGTCCTCATTGATGAGGCAATCGGCATTACCGTGATCGGCAATGACGAGAATTTTATAATTGTGTTCGGTTGCGGTTTTAACCACTTTCTTGAGTTGCTGATCTATCGTTTCAACGGCCTTAATGGTTGCGTCCATATCACCAGTATGTCCAACCATGTCAGGATTGGCATAATTCAGGATTGCCAAGTGATGTTTTTCGGTGATTAGTTGAGCGCACAATGCATCCGTTACTTCGACTGCACTCATTTCTGGTTGCAGGTCGTAGGTAGCAACTTTGGGACTCGGTATTAAAATGCGTTCTTCGCCCTCAAAAGGTTCTTCGTCACCGCCATTGAAAAAATAGGTCACATGGGGATATTTCTCCGTTTCAGCAATGCGAAGCTGTTTCAAGTTGTGATTACTGACGATCTCACCAATGGTATTATGAAGATCCAGTGGGGGATAGGCTACTTCTACATGGTTGAACGTATCATCATAGGAAGTAAACGTGACATAATGTAGATTGAGGTTCTCTTCGACTTCAAATTTGTCAAAGTTATCCTCTGTTAATGAATGTGTGATTTGGCGTGCCCGGTCACCCCGGATGTTGTAAAAGATGATAACATCGCCCTTCTGGATACGGGAATCAGGAGATGAGTTTATAAGTTTAGGTTTGACAAACTCGTCAGTCACGTCAGCATCATACGATGCTTGAAGTGCTTCTATAGGATTTTCAAACTCCTCACCTTTTCCGTTTACTAAAAGGTCATAGGCAAGTTGTGTACGCTCCCACCGGTTATCCCGGTCCATCGCGTAATATCTCCCAACGATGGATGCAATTTCTCCGGATCCAATAATACCGGCTTGCTGCCGAAATTCTTTTACGTAGTCAATGCCGCCATGGGGAGAGGTATCTCGTCCATCTGTAAAAGCATGTATATAGGTGTTGTCAATACCAGAGGATTGAGCAAATTTCAGCAATGCAAAAAGATGCTCATTATGACTGTGCACGCCGCCATCAGAAAAAAGGCCCATGATATGAATGCGGCCATTTTCCTTTGCTTTCTCAAAGGCCGTCGATAGGACGCTGTTTTTAAAAAAGCTGCCATCCTCAATAGCTGCATTAACGCGGGTTAGTTCCTGGGGAACAATGCGACCTGCACCGATATTCAGATGCCCAACTTCAGAATTGCCAAATTGTCCATCGGGTAGGCCAACATCTTTTCCGCTGGCCGTCAGTTTGGAATGGGAATTATCGGCAAACAGAGAATCAATGAACGGCTTGTGCGCTTTTTCAATAGCGCTTACATCGGGATTTTGGGCTAACCCGAAGCCGTCTAAAATTACAAGGAGTGCTTTGGAATAGGGGTTAGCCAATAGACTTTATATCTTTTATAAGCTGTTAACGTGGTCAGCTATTTTTGACTTTTTCCGAGCTGCAAAATTCTGGTGAATTAGATCTTTGGCAGCCATTTTGTCGAGATATGAGCTGGCTTCTTTAAAAGCCTTTTCTGCTTCTTCCTTGTCTGTAGTCTCAAGCGCTTTATTTATTAATGTTTTCATTTTGGAGCGCTTAGCTTGATTTCGGACACGACGCTTCTCGTTTTGTCGTACTCGTTTTTTCGCTGATTGATGTTGTGGCATGGTTTCTAAGAGTTTCTTATCAGTTCTGTAAATTAATTTGTATTTTCTGCGCCAATTCAGAAAGATGTCAAAGTTAAAATTTCTGGAAGTGTTAAACAAGAAATCATTGAAAAATTAGTAAAATAAAGGTAAGTTAGGAGACTTTCGCTTATGATCATAGTGATCGATGGTCCGGCTGGTTCGGGCAAAAGTTCAACTGCCCGGGCAATTGCCGACAGAATGGGTATTGAATATCTCGATTCCGGAGCGTTGTACAGAACAGCTACGTTAATCTATTTGGAAGCGAATCGGGATAAGGAGACGTTCTTTCGTTTATTGAATCAGAATAAGATCACGTTTTATTACGAAGACCAAAAATTTCATGTATTGGTCGATGGTCAATCGGTTACCGATAAAATTCGAACCAGTAAAGTTACCAGTGCCGTGAGTGAGGTTGCAGCATTACCACGTGTTCGGTCTTTTGTAAATAATTTGATGCGTGACGTCGTTTTGGATGGTGTTTATATTGCCGAAGGACGTGATTTGGGTACAGCGGTTTTCCCCGATGCAGAGCTGAAGTTTTTTATGTCGGCGGATTTGGAAGAGCGTGCGAAACGCCGTTTAAACGAGCGAAAGGAAAAGAATCCCGGATTAACTTTGGAAGAGGTGAAGCAAAATATTGCAGAACGAGATCTGAAAGATTCTAGGCGTAAAGCTGATCCATTGAAAAAAGCGGATGATGCTATTGAAATTGATACAACGAACTTAACGTTCGAACAACAAGTTGATAAAATTTGTTTAGAAATAAGCGAAGTTTTAAAAGAAATTGAATAAGAATTTTAAACTATAACTCTAATCTAATCCCATTCCGAAAATTTTGGAGTGCGGTAATTTTAACTAAAACTCATAATGACCGAAGAAGTTAAAGAAGAACAAACTAACGAAAAAGAAGAGCAGGATACGGCTACCGCAGAGGTAACTGAAGAAACTGCAGTCGAAACTACTACTGAAGAAGAAGTACGTGTTGAACCGGAAGAAGAAGATGTAGCAGTATTTACCGGCGATGTGGACGAAGAAGAAAAAACATATACTTATGATCAGCTGCAGGCTGCATCGGAAGATTACACCGATGAGGAGTTTCATGAGCTTGCAGGGATGTACGAGGATACGCTCAACGAAATTGAAGAAAAAGAGATTGTAACGGGGCGTGTTGTTTCTGTTGATGAAGATTATGTTGTCGTTGATATCGGGTTTAAATCCGAAGGAATGGTGCAAACCAATGAATTTCCTGATGATTTAGTTGAAAACCTACAACCGGGTGATGAAGTTGATGTATTTTTAGACCAAGTTGAAGATCAAGAAGGACAGTTAATTCTTTCCCGTCGTAAGGCTGATATCTTGCATGCCTGGGAGACCATTGAACGTGCTGCTGAAACCGGCGAAATTGTAGAAGGTAAAATACAACGCCGAATTAAAGGCGGTATGGTTGCCGATATTATGGGCATCGATGCATTTCTGCCCGGATCGCAGATTGATGTTCGACCTGTGCGCGACTTTGACGCCTATGTTGGCAAGACGATGGAGTTTCAGGTTGTCAAGCTGAATATGTCAGCCGAAAATGTCGTTGTTTCTCACCGTGCACTTATCGAGTCTGATCTCGAAGAGCAGCGTGAAGAAATTCTCGAAACGATTGAAGAAGGACAGGTACTTGAAGGTATCGTCAAAAACATTACCGATTTCGGTGTATTTATCGACCTCGGCGGTGTCGACGGTTTGCTTCACATTACTGACCTCTCTTGGGGACGCGTTGAACATCCCGAGGAAATTGTTTCGCTTGATCAGCAGCTTAATGTCGCGGTTATCGACTTTGATGAAGAAACAAAACGTGTTTCACTTGGACTCAAGCAACTGCAGCCGCATCCTTGGGAAGAAATCGATCTTAAGTATCCTGAAAACATTCAGGTTCAGGGTCGGGTTGTTTCTATCGCTGATTACGGTGCCTTTATTGAGCTCGAAAAAGGTGTTGAAGGACTTATCCACATTAGTGAGATGTCTTGGACACAGCATATCAAGCACCCATCACAGTTAGTTAGCAAGGATGATATTATTGACTGTGTTGTACTGAATGTGAATGAGCCCGAGAAGAAAATTTCACTTGGTGTCAAGCAGCTCGAAAAAGATCCTTGGGAAGATATCGACGAGCGTTATCCCGTCGGATCCAAGCACAAAGGAACGGTTCGCAATCTCACCAATTTTGGTGTGTTTGTTGAGCTTGAGCCCGGCATTGACGGACTCATCCACATTTCTGACTTGAGCTGGACTGAGAAGATCAACCATCCGAATGAGGTTATTGATAAGGATGAAGAGATCGAAGTTGTTATTCTGGCGATTGACTTTGAAAATCGTCGCATTACGCTCGGTCACAAGCAGATTGAAGAGAATCCATGGGAGAAATTCGCTGAAGAATATAGCGGCACAAACCAAGTTGAAGGTGAAGTCTTTAAGACTACCGAAAAAGGCGTATTTGTGAAACTTCCACATGATCTTGAAGGATTTATTCCTGCAAGCAAAACAGAAGCCGGAGGAGAGCCCCAAGAAAACTTTGAAGAGGGCGATACTGTTGAAGCTTTTGTGATTGAGCTGGATGAAACCAACAAAAACATTACGCTAAGTCAGCGTGAGAAAGATGTTAAGGAAGCTAAAAAGTCAGCCAAGAAAACTCGAGGCAAGCAAGAACAGGGACCTGCACCACAAACCGGCACACCTACACTGGGTGAGATGTCTGGTCTTGCTGATCTCAAAAAAGAGATGGCTGATAAAGAACAAGCAGCTCGCAACCTCCAGAAAAAAGCTGAAGAGGTTGAAGAGGAAGAAGACAATGCTGATGAAGAAGAGTAATTCTTAACTCTCTTTCTTACTGAATTAAAAAAGGCTCGGAGTGAAAACTCTGAGCCTTTTCTTTTTAGAATAATCCAATATTTAGAAGAATGTGAAGATTTTCTCTATTCCTCTTCTTTATAGAAGAAGACCACATTTTTTTCCGGATGTTTACTGCTCTTAACTTGATCTCCGGTATCTCTATTATAACCGTAAACTACGTTGCGCATAGAATTAAGTTCTGTTTCGTCTTTAAAAGAAACTTCGAGGGCTTTTCCGCCGGGTTCCAGCATTTTTACGGCATCGAGCAGTGGTTTATATTTTGATGAGCTTTTTTTAGAAATTTTTATATCCGTTCTGGAGACAAAATTAATGTCCATAAAAGAAGTTTTGGTGATATGTTACTACTAAGAAATAAAGCCCCTGAAAGAGTATCAAATTATAGGGATATCATTAAGGCACTTGAATCGTCGAGAGAATATTATTAATCAGGTCTTCAGAGGTAATATTTTCAGCTTCAGCCTCAAAGGTTGGGATAATTCGATGCCGAAGTACATCCATGGCAATCGTTCGTACATCCTCGGGTGTAACGTAGGCGCGATGCTGCATAAATGCATGAGCTCTTGCAGCCAGGTTTAGATTAATAGAAGCACGGGGAGAGGCTCCAAAATTGATGAGTTCGGAAAGATCTTTAAGATTGTAGCTTTCAGGATTTCGAGTGGCAAAGACGAGATCAATAATATATTTTTCCACTTTTTCATCTACATAAATATCATTAATAACCTCTCGTGCTTCCAAAACCTTTTGTGTATTGATCACTGGTTTTAACTCTTCAGCAGGTCCCGTCTTAGCCATGCGACGCATAATTTCTAATTCTTCCTGTTCGGTAGGGTAATCGATCTTTATTTTCATCATAAAACGATCTACCTGTGCTTCGGGCAGGGGATAGGTTCCTTCCTGCTCAACAGGATTTTGTGTTGCTAATGCCAGGAAAGGGTCATCAAGCGGATAAGTTTCTTCACCAATAGTCACTTGCTGCTCCTGCATAGCCTCGAGCAGAGCACTTTGTACTTTGGCAGGAGATCGGTTAATCTCATCAGCCAAGATAATGTTCGCAAATATTGGTCCCTTTTTGACCGTAAACTCTGCTTCTTTTTGATTATAAATTAACGTACCGATTAAGTCGGCCGGCAGTAAGTCGGGAGTAAATTGTAACCGCTGAAATTTTGTATCTATTACTTTTGCAAGAGAAGAAACTGTCAGCGTTTTGGCAAGACCGGGTACACCTTCTAATAGTACATGTCCGTCAGCCAAAAGTCCGATAAGCAGTCGATCGATCATATATCGCTGACCAACAATAACTTTATTTAACTCAGAATAAATATCATCGATAAAAGCGCTGGATTGTTCGATCTTAGCACTTAGCTTTTCCATATCCACTGAATCTACTGACGTTGAAGTGTTACCCATGGTAGAAAATTATTGTTTATTGAGGTTTAATCGGTATATGCCTTTAAAGGCTAAGATTCGTAAAGAACAACGTTAATAAATGGAAATTATCGATTCTTTTCTATGTCATTTTATCCATTACCCGATTTCTTATATAACTTCCAATAACAGTATGGCGTCGTTTTTATTTTGATCTAATATAAACCTTTAGGAAGAAGTGAATTTCTGCAATTTTAGTTGATGAGGTTTTTAAATTTATCTACCTTTGAAGCCACAAAAATAAACAAGGTGATATGATAACTTATTTCTTCGTCTTCTTAGCTGTTTTAGCTGTTGCCTCAGCATTGGCGATGGTGATCAGTAAAAATACGGTAAACAGTGCATTATTTCTTGTATTGAACATGCTGTCGCTGGCCGGATTATTTCTGCTTTTAAAAGCACAGTTCTTAGCTGTTATCCAGATTCTGGTCTATGCCGGGGCCATCATGGTGCTCTTCTTATTTGTAATAATGTTGCTGAATGTACAGGATGAAGAAAGTTTGTTTAACAAATTTCGTCTCAAATATTTCGTAGCTTTTTTACTGGGGGTAGGTGTATTTTCTCAGATCATTTATAGTCTTGGTAGTTTTACAGATACCCTGCCAACTGTTTCTTCTGACATGGCGTATGTTGGTACGGTAGAAGCAGTGGGAGACGTGATGTTTACGGAATATCTGCTACCGTTTGAACTTACCGCAATTTTATTAACGGCTGCCGTTGTAGGAGCATTGATTGTAGCGCAGCACAAAATTAAATCTGGAGCAACGAATGATTAGTATTGATTGGTTTTTAGCACTTAGCGCTCTTCTTTTTTGCATTGGGATTATTGGTGTTCTAATCCGAAAAAATGCAATTGTCATTTTTATGTGCGTTGAGCTGATGCTGAATGCCGTAAATCTTTCTCTTATTTCTTTTAGCAGCCATTATGGCAATATAGACGGACAGATACTGGTATTTTTTGCTTTGGCCGTAGCAGCTGCAGAAGCTGTGGTTGGGTTAGCGATTATTATCGCCATTTTTCGGAATAACCTTTCTGTAGACATTAATAAAGTTAATTTAATGCGCTGGTAATTTCTTATTGTGAATATTTAGTAAAAAAAAGGTTCCTAATACTGGAGCCTTTTTTATTTCTATAATAGGTCTAAACAGCAATTCTATCCTTTACCTTCACTCACTTTTTTGTATCTTTGCCACTTGAGAATTTACCCTTGTGAATGCATGGGGTGTTGGCTACATTTGGGCCGAAAAATGTATACAGATACAAATTTGAAAGATCATCGTTAATGGATTCTGCTACTACGCTTACAAGTCTGATTATTGCATTGCCTCTGCTGGGTTTTCTCGTAAATGGGCTCCTTGGATTAAGCTCAAAATCTTTTCGACAGAGAAAGGCTCTAATTGGGACCATTGCCAACCTTACCGTCTTTATCCCATTCGCTATTGCAGTCTACTTCTTTATAAACATGGGTCAGGATTCAGCGCCTATTTTTGCGGAACTCTTTACCTGGATTAAGGTTGGAAGTTTTAGCGTAGATATTGCCTACCAGCTCGATCAGCTGTCAATACTAATGACGCTCGTTGTTACCGGCGTTGGCTTTTTAATCCACCTTTACTCGGTTGGATATATGTGGGAGGATGAAGGCTACTGGAAGTTTTTTGCCTATCTGAACCTCTTTATTTTTGCGATGCTCAACCTGGTAATGGCGGATAACCTCTTACTGCTTTTTCTCGGATGGGAGGGAGTAGGACTTTGTTCTTATCTGTTGATTGGTTTCTGGTATACCGATATGGCCAACTCTGCTGCGGGCAGTAAAGCATTTTGGTATAACCGCGTTGGCGATTTCGCATTTCTCGTAGCCATGTTTTTGACCTTCCAACATGTGGGCAGCTTAGATTTTGATGTAATTCTGTCAAGCCTTGAAGCAATTCCCGCAGATGATAAGTTTTGGATTGCCTTTTTAATGTTTATCGGGGCCACGGGTAAAAGTGCTCAAATACCACTTTTTGTCTGGTTGCCTGATGCGATGGCTGGACCTACTTCGGTGTCTGCATTAATTCACGCGGCGACGATGGTTACTTCGGGTATTTATTTAATTTCCCGGATGTCCGAGATGTTTGTAATGTCGCCCGAAGTGATGATGATCATCGCAGTCATTGGAGCGCTCACAGCACTTGTTGCAGCAACCATCGCGCTTACGCAAAATGATATTAAACGAGTATTGGCTTACTCAACGGTTTCACAGCTCGGATACATGTTTTTGGCGCTGGGTTCCGGAGCATTTACGGCAGCCATGTTTCATGTTGTAACGCATGCTTTTTTCAAGGCACTACTTTTCCTTGGTTCCGGATCAGTGATACATGCTATGGAGCATGTAGAGCACGGACTTCATGAAGAGGGTAAGGATGTGCATTTTGATCCACAGGACATGCGGTTTATGGGTGGACTCAAAGAGTATATGCCTTCAACCTATAAGACATTTTTGATTGCCACTATTGCTATTGCCGGGATACCGCCACTGGCTGGATTCTTCTCAAAGGATGAAATTTTAGCCTTTACTTTTAATGCTGGATTTGCCGGTTTTGCTGAGCCGTTATACATGGTTCTTTGGGGTGTGGGCATTCTTACTGCCTTCTTAACAGCATTTTATATGTTTCGCCTCACCTTTGGTACGTTCAACGGTGGGTTTAAGCTACCCGAGAAAATAAGTGAAGCTACGGGAGCTGAAAAGTATCTGCACGAGAGTCCAAAAACTATGACAATTCCACTCTGGACACTCGGTGGCCTTTCTGTCGTTGGTGGATTTCTGGGAGTACCCAATTTCTTATTGTCAACATTTACGCACCAAGAGGAGCATATTAATCTACTTCACAATTGGCTTTACAACGTTACAGCAGACTATGGGCTTGGACTGTCTCATTCTGTAGAATGGATTTTGATGACAGTTTCAATACTTGTTGCAGTTGGAGGTGTTTACACTGCATATAAAATGTATGGAAGTGGGGCCACAGAAGAATCCGATGCCAAGCTTGCCGACCGCTTTGGAGCACTTTACGAAACCTGGAAAGAAAAGTATAGCCTTGATGAGTTCTATGAAGGTATTGTCGTTCATCCCACTGTTAAGTGGTCAGACAAAGGTTTGGCCAAATTCGATATGAAAATCATAGATGGAATTGTTAACACTGTTGGCGGCGTCGTCCGACTATTTGGAAGTGTATTTCGATATATCCAAACGGGTGTAACTAGCAGTTATGCATTAGCGCTGGTGTTAGGTGTTATTCTTGTATTAAGTATGTTGATCCTGTAAAAAAGAATTGATAATGGAGTTACTGCTAAATTTAGTTATTTATTTACCACTTTTAGGAATTGCCGGAATTCTTGCTCTCCGGAATGATAAAGCTACAAAGTGGATAAGTCTTGCTGCCACTTCAGCAACGTTTTTATTGTCGCTGCCACTGCTTTTTAGTTTTGATGTTGCTAATTCGGGGACGGTTCAATATCTGACTGAGGGGAGCAATATTATGGCCGGCCTTGATATTAAGTATCTGATTGGTCTTGACGGTCTCAGCTTGTTGCTTTTTATGCTAACAACACTAATGGGACCTATTGTGATTCTGTCTTCTTGGGATTCCATCAAAAAACATTTAGCAGGATATTATTCGATGCTTCTGTTGTTGCAGACGGCTTCGATGGGAGTCTTTGCTTCGTTGGATTTAATTGTGTTTTACGTTTTCTTTGAGCTCTCGTTAATCCCAATGTATTTCCTTATCGGTATCTGGGGTGGGAAGAATCGAATTCATGCAACGGTCAAGTTTTTTGTCTATACGTTGGTCGGTTCACTCATTATGCTGGTTGGACTAATTTACACCGGATACGATGCGGGAGCTGCTATTGAAGGATATAAGTTTACAACTGACTGGCGATTTTTATCCGGCAGCGAATACCAGATTGGATTGGTCGAACAGACCTACCTGTTTCTGTCATTTGCATTAGCATTCTGTATCAAGGTGCCGCTGTTTCCGTTTCATACCTGGTTGCCGTATGCACATACCGAAGCACCGACAGCCGGTTCGGTTGTGCTAGCAGCTATTATGTTGAAGATGGGAACGTATGGGCTACTCCGAATTTGTTTACCACTTTTCCCGAATGCCTTTGTAGAATTTGCGCCTTATCTGGCTACTTTGGCCGTGGTCGGCATTATCTACGGCGCGCTTGTGGCAATGGTTCAGAAAGATGTTAAAAAACTGGTGGCCTATTCATCGGTCAGTCACTTGGGTTTTGTGGTATTGGGATTGTTTGCCTTTAATACTATCGCGGTGCAGGGTGCACTTATTCAGATGATTAATCACGGTCTCTCAACAGGAGCACTCTTCTTGATTGTAGGGATGATCTATGACCGCACGCATACTCGTGAAATCGAAGATTACGGCGGAATCGCGAAAGTCGTGCCTGTTTTTGCTGTAATGTTTATGATTGCCACGTTGGCTTCGATTGGACTTCCGGGATTAAATGGATTTATTGGTGAGTTTCTGATTCTTAACGGAACATTTAGCTCAGAAGTACTTCCACAAAATGCGTTTGTAGTATTTGCTGCACTGGGTGTTATTTTAGCTGCGGTTTACATGTTGTGGATGTATCAGCGTGTCATGTTTGGCCCTATCAAACATGAGGAAAATAAGAAGCTGGTTGACCTCAATGCACGCGAAATTGGGCTTTTAGTTCCACTGGTTATCTTTATGGTTTGGATTGGAATCAGGCCAACAGATTTTACTCAGTATTCTGAAGTTCAGGTGCAGGAGTTGTTAGAATCATCGAATGAAAAGCGGGTGGCAATTCAGCAGTCTGCTGATAGTGAAGACTTGCCCCAATGGGCTTCAAATCTATATGATGTTACCGATGAATTAGCATCGAAAATAAAAAACCAATAGTATTATGGCTGAACCACTTTCTGATGATCAAATAGCTGATGAAATTTCTGAATTATCTGGCTGGAGTCACGAAAATAATAAATTAACCAAAGAGTTTGGTTTTGATAATTTTCGGGATGCCATGGCTTTTATCAATCGCATTGCGTTTGAAGCGGAAGAGCAGGTTCATCACCCTGAAATTTTTAATGTTTATAACACGGTAAACATTTCGTTGAGCACCCATGATGCCGGCGGAAAAGTAACCGAGAAAGATATCAAGCTCGCAAAAACCATTGAGTCACTGTTTAACAAATAAGTTGCATGGATTACTTACACGATCTTAACGTTTTTTTGCCTGGAGTCATTGTTGCACTTGCCGGGCTTATTGCTATCATCATTGATGCCTATAAAAACGACCACGGAGCTATCTTTGGGCTTACGGTCTTTTCATTATTCGCAGGATTAGTTCTGTCAGTCATAGACATGTTTGGTCCCGTGGGGGAAGCATTTTCCGGGATGATAACATATGGAGGCGTAGCGGCTTTTGGGAATAGCGTAGTTTTATTTGGTGCGCTGTTTTGCGTACTGATATCCCGGGAATACCTAAATGCAATTGATTATGAGTATGGGGAAGTGTATGCCCTTATACTCTTTGCCACGGCCGGGATGCTGGGACTTGCCAGCGCCAATAATTTAATCATGATTTTTATCGGAATCGAAACGATGTCGATCTGCTTGTATGTGTTGGCAGGGTTAATTAAAGAGCGAAAAACAGGGGCCGAGGCTGCGCTTAAATATTTTCTCCTTGGTGCTTTTTCTACAGGATTTTTACTGTATGGAATGGCGTTGTTGTATGGAGCAACGGGCTCGCTATATCTTACTGAAATTGCCGAAGCGGCAAGCTCAGATCTTATTTTTATAGCAGGGGCGGCACTACTGCTGGTCGGCTTTTTCTTTAAAGTCTCGGTCGTGCCGTTCCATATGTGGACACCCGATGTTTATCAGGGTACGCCCACAACAATCACAGCTTATATGGCAACGGCTTCAAAATCAGCGGCCTTTGTCGCGTTACTGGTCGTTTTATCCAAAATGATTCCAGCAGAAACAGCCGACTGGGCAGGAGTGATTGAAGTTATTGCAATTCTTACAATGGTTTTGGGTAACCTGATAGCTATTGTTCAGGATAATATTAAACGGATGCTTGCTTATTCAAGCATAGCCCATGCGGGATATCTGTTAGTTGGATTAGCCGCCGGAACGCCAGAAGGGTATAGCGCAGTGCTATTTTATCTTTTTGCCTATACCATCATGAACATCGGAGCTTTTGGAGTGGTAGCGTATTATGAGCGACAGCAGGGATTGGATTTTACTGATGTCAACAATTATGTAGGGCTCGGATTTAAGAAGCCCTTAATGGGAGTCTTGCTTTCATTTTTCTTGTTCTCATTAGTTGGCATACCTCCCTTTGTAGGTTTTGTTGGAAAGTATTTAATCTTTGCTGCGGCTATTGATGCCGGATATGTAGCCTTGGCTATTATTCTTGCTCTGGCAAGTGCAGCCAGTGTGTATTACTATTTACGTCCAATGGTGTATATGTATTTCAGAGATCCTCATAAAGATGTTCCACTGGTTCGCTCTGGAATTGTGTTTCGATCTACGTTGGTAATTCTTGCTGCATTGACCCTTTATTTCGGTATTGCTTTTGGCGACTTGCACAACTTGCTTTCCTCTTACTATGCTGCTGATTGGGTTACTCATTTAATGGGGCATTAGATAATATCCTTACCTAAAATTAATGGTCTTTTATCTTGCAGTAAGGATGGGAAAATATAATCCAATCATGGATTGGAATTAAATACAAAAAAGCCTATTTTTGCGTGCCTGCTGACGAGTGAAAGTCACCACGTCGGCTGTTTCAATTAAGGAACAACCAAAGGAAACATATCACATGAGTAGAAATTATTACGAGCTAACATATATAATTAATCCTGTCTTAGAAGACGATCAGTACGACGAGATCGTCGAAAAATTCACCGAACTTATTCGAAATAACGATGGTGAAATTGATGAAGTAGATGAATGGGGAGTCCGTAAGTTTGAATACGAAATGGATGGTAAGTCAAGCGGTTACTACGTAAATGCTTATTTTACTGCTCCCGGAGAACTGATCGAAAAACTGGAACGTGCGCTTCGCATTGAAGATCATGTTATGCGTTATCTAACGCTCAAGTACGATGCAAAGATGAAACGTCATCGTGAGCTTCAACGTAAAAATGCCGTTCCCCAGGTCTTTGTCGATGACCAAGAGGAAGAAGAAGCAGAAGACGAAGATTAATTCATCTCTATAAACAAAATATTTTAAGATTATGATTAAGAATCCATCACACCCAAAGAAGGGACATATTAAAACCCGCGAGTGCAAGTTTACCAAAGCGGGCATTGAATATATTGATTACAAAGATACGGATCTGTTAGAGCGATTTATGAACGACCAGGGAAAAATACTTCCTCGTCGTGTAACCGGGACCAGCGCAAAATATCAGCGGCAGCTGTCTCGTGCTATTAAGCGCGCTCGTTTCCTTGGATTACTTCCGTATGTAGCAGATAACCTTCGATAAAAAAGATTTTATTACAATGGCTAATAAGTATATGAAATTAATTTTGCGAGAAGATGTCGATAAGCTCGGAGAATCCGGGGACATCGTTGAAGTACGGGCTGGTTATGGCCGCAACTACTTAATTCCTCAAGGCAAAGCTATGATGGCTACCGATGGGGCACTGAAGCAGGTTGAGCGCATGAAAGAACAAGCAGAGCGACGTGCTGAACTCACTGTTGAGCGTGCTCAGGAAATGGCTGAGCGCCTTGAAACGACGTCAGTAACTATTCCTGTTGAGGTAGGTGAAGATGAACGTATTCATGGCTCAGTAACTACCCAGGATGTTGCCGATGCACTAGCCGAACGCGATATCGATATTGACAAACGTAAGATTACAATAGATCAAGATATCAAAACGTTAGGTGAATACACTGCAACTATCAGCCTGATTAGTGAAATTAAAGCACAAATCAAGGTTTGGGTGGTTAAAGAATAAAATTACATTAGCGTTTATTAGAATCGATTGGTAATGAGACATTCTTTACCTATTAAGAAAGTAGTGGGGATCATCGTTATGATGTTATCCCCATTTTTTGTTCAGGGTCAAATGCTGGATCCTGTTACATATTCTGTTGTTGAAGCGCCCGATCAGGTAAAAGCAGGAGAAGTATTCGAAATTACTGTCAAAGCTTCCATTGATGGAGCGTGGCATCTGTATTCTATTGCCAACGATCCTGATGCCGGCCCTTATCCTACTCAATTCTCTTCGGCTTCTTCAAAGGTAGCAATTGCAGGAGAGGTACAAGAAAGTGAGCCCTCTATTGAAATGGATCCCAATTTTAATGCTGAGTTGGGATGGCATACCAAAAATGCGACCTTTACTATTCCGGTAGCATTGCGCAGCGATGTTTCCGGATCTTCAGAAATTGCATTGGAGGTGCTATATCAGGTTTGTGATGACAAGTCCTGCCTGCCGCCGAAGACGAAGTCTATTGCACATGCCGTATCTGTTGAAGGAGTTGCTGATACCCCTTACAGTAATTTTGAGGAAAGTACTGCTGGAGATGCTGAATCCGCACAGGGTAAATCCACTACTAACAAACAGGAACCGGCACCAGAAGAAGAACAGAATCAAGATCAGATTGATAGGAGTGGATATGGTTCGGGAGGCATTTTTTCTTTCCTTTGGATTGCATTAGCTGCCGGCTTTGCTGCTCTGTTGACGCCCTGTGTTTTCCCGATGATACCTTTGACGGTTTCTTTCTTCTCTAAACAAAAAGAAGGGGAAGGTACCGCAGCAGTAGGTCAGGCTTTTGGTTTTGGGCTAGCCATTGTCGTTACATTTACAATTTTAGGAGCATTATTGGCGCTTTTTATAGGAGCATCCGGCGCGAACAAATTTGCAGCTAATCCGTGGGTTAATCTATTCATAGCACTTGTACTTGTTGTATTTGCCATAAGTTTATTAGGAGCGTTTGAGCTACGTTTACCCCATCAGCTTACGAACTGGTTAAATCAAAAGAGCAACGAAAGTTCGGGTTCAATTGGAATCCTTTTTATGGCGTTGACTATAAGTGCTGTCTCATTTTCTTGTACAGCTCCATTTGTCGGGGGTGTATTGGCAGCTACTACAGGAGGAGAGTGGTTTTATCCTATTATAGGGATGGCCGGTTTCTCAACAGCGTTTGCGAGTCCCTTTGTATTGTTTGCCTTGTTTCCGCGCTGGCTCGAGAGTCTGCCCAAGAGTGGATCTTGGATGAATATTGTTAAAGTATTATTAGGTTTTATCGAGTTAGCTGCAGCCATAAAGTTTTTATCTAATGCCGATCTTGTTTGGGAGTGGGGGCTTATTTCGCGCCCGTTTGCGATTGCTACATGGATTGCCATCTTCTTAATGGCCGGATTATACTTACTTGGCTCATTTTCCCTCAATCATGAAGAAAAGCCCACACAAATTGGTACGGGTCGGCTTATGCTGGCTATGCCTTTTATCTTATTTAGTTTTTATTTAATACCTGGTTTAATGGGAGCGTCCCTTGGAATTTGGGATTCTTGGCTTCCCCCGAAACAAGCTACCGATGTAAGCGTAGTTCGTTCACTCGCACAGCAAGGGATCGGATCAGCCAATTCCGGAGAAGGGGAAAATTGGACCAGCAATTATAATGAAGCCCGTGAGAAAGCCCAAAAAGAAAATAAACCTTTGTTTATAGACTTCACAGGCTATACTTGTACAAATTGCCGGGCCATGGAGGCAAATGTTTTTCCACTGGCGGAAATTCAAAAACGATTTGCAAAAATGCAGCAAGTGCGTTTATATACTGATGACGGTTCTGATGGACCGGCAAATCAAAAGTTTCAATTTGAATTGACTGGAACAGTAGCGTTACCTACTTATGTGATTGTTGATCCTGACAACGAAAAAATAATGGATCAGCTTGTAGGATATGCCAACAAAGATAAATTCCGTCAATTTTTAGATTCAGGAATTCAACGGTTTGAACAATCTAATGACAATTACAGTGCAGGAAACCTTTAATTGGAGCTTCATTACGTTAAATAGATTTAAGAATACTATTTAATTTAAAAATGTAGCTTCCTGTCTTTGACATTTTAGTCAAAATGATCTATCATTTTGCATCTTTACAAGCCCTTATTAAACAGATAATAAATATAATTTAATCGGAGTAATCGTATGACATCGTCTATAGCTCTCTTTTTCCTTCAAGCAGGAGTAGACCAAGGATTTTTTAATGTTCTCGTAGAAAAATTTAACGAAGGTAATGAGGGTGGGTTCATGTGGCCGGTCCTTGTCGCCCTAATTCTTGGATTGGCTATCTTCTTGGAGCGAATTATCACCCTTAACTTAGCTGATATTGACACTCGTAAATTTATTGTTGACGTACAAGAAGCACTTCAAGAAGGAGGTGTACCAGCAGCCGAAGAACTTTGTGCAGAAACAAGAGGTCCGGTAGCTTCTGTTTTTCAAGCTGGATTGATGCGCGTCGATGAAGGTGTTGAAGCAGCAGAAAAAGCCATATCATCGTATGGTTCTATTGAAATGAGTTTCCTCGAGCGGGGACTTGTATGGCTCTCTCTGTTTATTGCAATTGCACCAATGCTTGGCTTCCTCGGAACAGTTGTAGGTATGATTCAGGCGTTTGATGCCATTGAGCAAGCCGGTGACATTTCACCTACCCTTGTAGCTGGTGGTATTAAGGTTGCGCTTTTAACAACGGCTGCAGGTCTGCTTGCCGGTATTATCCTTCAGGTAGGATACAACTATTGTGTATCCAAAATTGATCGACTTATTTCAGAAATGGAAGAAAGTTCAATTACCTTGATCGATTCTATTGTAATGCTTAAAGAAGGTGAACAGATTGTTGATACTTCTGGCGGCTCAGACGCTGAGTAGTAGCCAAAGTTTCCAAAAGAAATTCACCGATATTTAATAATTAGTTTACTATTATGATTGTAAATATAGCATTAGGACTTGGATTAGGATTAATTGGACTTGGAGTACTGGGAATGATCGTTTCCGGTATCAGAAGTGTGATGAAGGGTAAGCAGGATGTTAAAAAAATCATCACTATGCTTGTACCTTTCGTCGTCTTCGGTATAGCATATGCTATAGCTGGGTCAGTAACAGAGGCTGCTATAGGAACTATGTTGTTTATGATGGGAGCTATGGTTTTACTCATGGCGCTTACCGGTATGCGTACTACATTTAATATATAATTCTTCTAAAACAGCGAAGCGATGTTTGATAATAAAAAAGATCGAGATGATCCGGAAATAGGCGGTGCCGGAATGGCTGATATTGCCTTCTTGTTGCTTATCTTCTTCTTACTTGTTACAACGATTGACGTTGATACCGGAATAGGACTTCAACTTCCACCTGCTCCTGAAGAAAATCAGGAACCCCCACCCATTAAAGAGCGGAATCTTTTAAATATTCTGGTAAACTCTCAGGGTATGGTATTGATGGATGAAGAACCGACCCCGGTAAATCAGGTAAAACAAAAGGTAAAAACCTTTGTTACGAATAGAGGGGAAGATCCTGAATTATCCGATTCTCCGGATAAAGCTATTGTATCCATTAAAACGGATAGAGAAACTCCATATAATGTTTATATCGATATGCTTGATGAGGTAATGGGCGCTTATGCCGAATTACGTAATCAGGCTGCCCAAGCTCAATTTGGGAGAAACTATGGACAGTTAGAGGACGATAGCGAGCAGCAACAATCTATTCAGGATATGTATCCTAAGAAAATTTCAATCGCAGAGCCCAACCAATAAAAGAGTTTAACTATGGGACATTTTGAAAAAAAGTCTGCTAAGTCGGATCCAACAATTTCACTGACGGCTATGCCAGACATTATATTTATGTTGCTCATCTTTTTTATGGTGACAACAGTACTGCGCGAAGTTACTTTGCAGGTTCAAGTTGATTATACTCGCGCTGAGAATATTGAGAAGATAGAGCAAAAACGACTTGTTAGTTACATCTATGTTGGTCCTGAAAAACTTCAGGGCAGGAAAGTAGGCAATACCAAAATACAGATCGATGATTCTATAATCGATGATGTTGGTGCTGTTCAGCAGCTAATGTATGACAAGTTGAGAGAAGAACCTCGTCTTATTGTATCACTTCGTGTACATGATGATACTGAGTTTGGTATCGTAACCGATATTCAAGAAGAGCTTAGAGACGCAGGTACCCTTCGCATTAATTATTCTACGAAGCAGGAACAGTAATTTTTTACATTTAACTTTTTCTTAAAAAAGGCAAGTGCACTTCGTGTACCTGCCTTTTTTATTTATCTGAATATTATGAGCAAAGATTCTTTTCGTTCAATACAGTCCATTGGCCGTACCCAGCTTATAGATGAGCTGATGGAACATGCTACCTTTGAGAAATCATCAGTACTTCAAAGCTCTGGTGATGATACAGCAGTTTTAGAAGATGGGGATAGCTATCAACTACTGACATCAGAAACATTTATGGAAGGAGTTGATTTTGATCTCACTTATTTTCCCTTGCACCACCTTGGTTACAAAATTGCGGTTGCAGCTGTAAGCGATGTATATGCGATGAACGGACATCCGGAGGTTGTGTTGGTAAACCTCGCGGTTCCCAACAAAATTTCGGTGGATATGCTGAAGGAGATTTATAAAGGCATCGAAGCAGCCTCTAAAGATTTTGAGTTTCAAATAGTTGGGGGTGATTTAACAGCCTCGCATAAAATATTGAGTGCCAGCATTAGCTGTTATGGTAAAGTTTCAAAAGATATGATTACCTATCGTAAAGGGGCGCAAAAGGATGATGCAATATGTGTTACAGGCGACTTGGGTGGAGCAATAGCAGGTCTCAGAATTTTAATGCGGGAAAAAGAATATTGGGAAGAGCAGGAAGAACAGCAATCCTTTCAGCCTAATCTTGATGAGTATGAATATGTAGTCAAACGTCAGCTGGTACCCATTGCCCGCAAAGATGTTATTGATAAGCTTGATGAGTTGAATATTATTCCAACTTCAATGATAGATATTACCCAGGGTTTGGTGAGTGAATTGAAATATTTGGCAAATGCCTCTGGAGTTGGAGCCCATATTTATGGAGCTACTATTCCTATCTCCTTAAAAACACGGCACGTAGCTGATGAGATGAAAGAAGATGTAGATAAATATGCTCTTTATGGAGGGGAGGATTTTGAATTAATGTTTACCTTGCCGGAAGATGATGTAGAGAAGTTAACGGATGAACTTTCTGACTTTACTGTAATTGGTAAGGTTATTAATCGCCAAGAAGGAGTAAAAATGCAGCAGGCAGGAGGGGATACGATTCTATTTGATGATCCGGAAGATGATGAATAGCTAAAATATTTTATCAAATAACTTACAGAGCCGACCGTTCTAAATGGTCGGCTCTGTTTTTTTAATTTATCCACATTAACTGATTAATATCCAAGCCAATACGCAGAACATTAATATTTACTGTATATTACTTTATTGAATGAACGAATAATTAGTATTGTCACATGTCTGAGAATAAAAAACAAACCAAAGGTAAAAAGGGAGATTCTAAAACTCCGTTAAAAGGAAATGAAAGTTCTCCCAAGTTTCCTATCTGGATCTATGTGATTTTGTTACTGGTATTACTGGGAGTACAGTTTTATTTCATGAATCCGGATGCTGGGAATAAAATAAAGTATAGTACCTTCTTGGAGTATGTTGAAAAAGGGTATGTGGAAGAAATTACGATTAAGAATGGTGCTTATATAAATGGTAAATATACTGAAAAGGCTGTAGAGGATGGAATTATAACCCCACCGGCTCATGATGAAAACCAATGGGTGCTTTCATCCGCTCAGGAAAGCAACCGTTTTACTAGCACTATGTTGGAGGGGGATGATATTCGTCCAATTTTAGATGAAAATAATGTAGCCTATGATGTGGAAATTGAAGAGGATTGGTTTAGCGGAATTCTTATCTGGCTGATACCAATAGGACTGGCCATCATTTTCTGGATATATATTTTCCGTAGGATGAATCCGGGGCAACAGGTTTTGAGCATTGGTAAAAACAAGGCTTCATTGTACGACAAACAAGCCGAAAACCAGATTTCTTTTAAAGATGTTGCCGGTCTTGAAGAGGCGAAAGCTGAAGTAGAAGAAGTTGTCGAATTTCTTCAAAATCCGCAAAAATTTACCAAACTGGGTGGGACACTACCAAAAGGAGTTTTATTGGTTGGACCACCTGGAACAGGTAAAACATTGTTGGCTAAAGCTACAGCAGGAGAAGCAGATGTGCCGTTTTTTAGCTTAAGTGGCTCTGATTTTGTTGAAATGTTTGTTGGGGTAGGGGCTGCTCGTGTTCGGGATTTGTTTAAACAAGCCAAAGAAAAAGCTCCATGCATAATATTTATTGATGAAATTGATGCCATCGGTCGCAGCCGTGGCAAAGGCATGCAAATGGGATCAAATGATGAGCGTGAAAATACGCTTAACCAACTGCTCAGCGAAATGGATGGTTTCAATACCGATAAAGGCGTTATTATTATGGCGGCTACAAATCGGCCCGATGTACTAGATTCCGCCTTACTTCGTCCCGGGCGATTTGATCGCCAGATTCTCATCGATAAACCTGACCTGCGTGGACGTGTTGAAGTGCTTAAAGTACATACGCGCAAACTCAAGCTTTCCGATGATATCGACTTAAAATTGCTTGCTTCACAGACTCCCGGTTTTGCCGGAGCGGAGTTGGCTAACTTATGTAATGAAGCAGCACTGATGGCAGCTCGACGAGGTAAAGATGCGGTAGAGATGGAAGATTTTCAGGATTCTATTGAACGTGTTATTGCTGGACTGGAGAAGAAGAATAAGCTTATCAGCCCTCGAGAGCGTGAAATTGTCGCATATCATGAATCAGGTCACGCCATAGTAGGTTGGTATCTGGAACACACCGATCCTGTGCTAAAAGTGAGCATCGTGCCACGTGGATTGGCTGCTTTGGGATACACCTTGCAAACCCCGCTTGAAGATCGATTCTTGATGACGACTGAAGAGCTTAATGACAAGATTTGTGCATTACTCGGTGGTCGTGTTGCTGAAGAAATTATATTTGGACGTATTTCAACAGGAGCACAAAACGATCTCGAACGTATCACTAATATGGCCTTTGCTATGGTAGCTGAATATGGTATGAGTGAAGAACTGGGCTATTTGTCCTTGAAAGATACTCAGAATCCTGAGAACAGTTACGGATTCAATAAAAAATATTCAGAAGAAACAGCTCAGAAAATTGACGCCGCTGTTAGAGAAATTATCAGACAAAATTATGAGCGTACAAAAAACTTTTTAATGGAGCACAAGGATAAGCTCGAAAAAATGGCGAAGACATTACTTGATAAAGAAGTGCTTGATCATAATGATTTAAAAGAACTGCTTGGGGATCATCCCGAAGGAAAATATCCGGAAGGTATCTTTAGTCATGAAAAAAGTATAACCGACAAAAATGGGAAACAATCTGCAGATCTGGATAAACAAGATCAAACAGTAGATTCGCCCGTCGATCTAACTGATAATACTGATAATTAGGGATACAAAAGCGAACAGTCTGTTTGCGGATTTTCGAATTCTTGCCTAAGAATATTACCCTGATGTACAGTAAATAGAGTTTTTAACATTCGCTTAAAATTAGAGTAACAGATACATAATTGTGAGATAACAGTTTGATAATCTAAGTGTGCTATTCTTGACATGTGATGTTAAGGATAACCCGAACAAAATCAGCACACTTATTTTGGACTCTTTAAACCTACCTTTCTTAAAAAAGTTTAGTGTCTTTATTCTTGTTTTAATTTGCATCATTAGCTCTGCAAGTAATGCCCAATCGAATACAGGTACAATTACCGGAATAGTAGTAGATGCTAATACCGGTGAAGCAGTCATTGGCGCAAATGTTGCAATTGAAGGTACTACGAATGGTGCTGCTACTGATATTGATGGCAAGTATACCATCCGTGATTTAGAGCCTGGTACTTATTTTATTTCTGTATCCTTCATCTCGCATGAAAAGACCATAACTGGGCTACAGGTGCTTCTTGAATAAAGTAGGAAACTAAGTACAGTCTCAAGTTTCAAAACTCTCACATATCATATATGAGGTGTGCTGATCACAGGGGAGGTCCGTTGACTTGGGTCTCCCTTTTTATTTTTGATGTATTATTTACTTGATAAAAGATCTAAAGAAGCATACCTTTAATCGTAAATTTACGATAACCGATTAATGGTATGGCAATTACCAAAGCAAAACTATTTGACACATCTCAGAAACGGGGTGCCGAGCTTATGAAAGCACTTGGACATCCGGCGCGTATTGCGATTATTGAACTTCTTGCAGAGCGTGATACCTGTATTTGCGGGGATATAACCGATGAGTTGCCATTGGCACAATCTACGGTTTCGCAACATTTAAAGGCTCTGAAAAAGGCGGGCATCATTAAAGGGGAAATTGATGGCGTTCGGACCTGCTACTGTCTCGATGAAGAGGGCATAGAGGAAATGGAAGATCTGCTTACACCACTTTTAAGAAATCTTACAACTGCAACCAAAGACAACTGCTGCTGATATGAGTAACAAAGAGAAAACTTCGGAAGAACTGAAGCAAACAGTCAAAGAAAAATATAGCCAAATTAGCGAACAGCCGATGGATTTTAATGCCAGTTCGTGCTGCGGAGCTGGTGAAAATTCGGATGAAGTATATAATATTATGACTGATGATTACAGTGAGGTTGAAGGCTATAACCCTGATGCCGACCTGGGACTTGGCTGTGGCCTGCCTACCCAATATGCAAAAATTAAGGAAGGTGATACGGTTATTGATTTGGGATCAGGAGCCGGAAACGACTGTTTTGTAGCCCTACACGAAACGGGAGAAAAGGGTAAGGTAATAGGCATTGATTTTGCTGAGCCGATGATCTCCAAAGCTCGTAAAAATGCTGACAAGCTTGGCTTTAATAACGTCGAGTTTCGGTATGGGGATATTGAAGATATGCCGGTATCGGATAACGTGGCTGATGTAATTGTCAGTAACTGTGTACTGAACTTGGTGCCTGATAAACCCAAAGTCTTTTCGGAGATTTTTCGCACGCTAAAATCGGGTGGACATTTTAGTATTTCGGATATTGTGCTGGTTGGAGAACTCCCTGATGCCCTGCGCGAAGATGCCGAGATGTATGCCGGATGCGTAGCCGGAGCTATCCAGAAAGAAGAATATATGGGCCATATAAAAGATTTGGGATTTGAGAATATTACCATCCAGAAAGAAAAGACTATTACTATTCCCGACGATATTTTGGCTAAATATTTATCTAAAGATGAAATACAAGAGTTTAAAAATGGGGAAACCGGTATTTATAGTATTACGGTTTTTGCTCAAAAGCCTGCTGGGCATTCCGATGAGGAGCTTGAAAATAAAGAGATAGAAGTCCTCAGCAACGGACCTACTTGCGAGCCGGGATCGGGATGCTGCTAATAATTACCGTGTCATCCTGAACTTGTTTCAGGATCTATATTGAAGTCCTACGTCGGTACAGATCAAGAAGAATTTAACTCCTCGGTGCTGACTTCACATGAGCCTTTGATCTTGTTAGATGCCAACACCTCGTCAAACAGAAATTCTTCATTACTTCATTCTTTGCCACTAAGCATTCCAAAATATCTAACCGTCGGCGAAAGTCTGTGATTTGAGCTAATAAACTAACAAATTATATGTACTCTAAATTACAATCCTACATTGACGATCTTGATGATTTGGTTGATGAGATAGCAGATCCTAGAAAACATAAATTAATTGAAATTGCTGATTACATTCGGCCGAAAGAGCTGGCTAAACTTAATTTCATTTGCACCCACAACAGTAGACGGAGTCATTTCTGTCAAATTTGGTCAACGGTGATGGCTGAATATCTTGGATTGGAGAACATTGAAAGTTATTCCGGTGGTACCAAAGCAACAGCTTTTAATCCACGGGCAGTAGAAGCAATTAAAAGGGCTGGTTTTAAGGTTGATAATCCCGGTGGAGAAAATCCAAAGTATAAGGTCTATTTTGGTGGTAAATCCAAGCCGTTGATCTGTTTTTCTAAAATGTTCGATGATCCCCATAATCCCCCAAAAGATTTTGCCGCTATCATGACCTGCTCGGATGCCGATGCAAATTGTCCTGTAGTGCCGGGAGCCAAAAAGCGCTTTTCTATTCCCTATATCGATCCCAAGGAATCTGATGGCACCCCGCAAGAAGTAGAAATCTACGATGAGCGTTGTAACCAAATTGCCTCTGAAATGTATTACCTGATGTCACAAGTCTAAAACGGACTTCTATTATTAGATCTCATATCTATCGTGTCATCTGACGACCTGTTGCAAAATAGGTTGGCAGCATTTAGATGATATAGGAGATTTGAGTTTTTACGCTCTAAAAAATAAAACCAAATATAACTACAGAATGAGTACACCAGCACCAACGAAGAAGATGAGTCTTTTCGATCGTTATTTAACGTTGTGGATTTTTGTAGCCATGGCTATCGGAGTAGCGATCGGTTATTTCATTCCATCCACCTCTGAATTTATTAATTCTTTTAGCAGTGGATCTACCAATATTCCCATTGCTATCGGACTTATTTTGATGATGTACCCACCGTTGGCCAAGGTGGATTACAAACTGCTGCCAAAGGTTTTCAAGGATGTAAAGGTGCTTAGTATTTCGTTGGTGCTCAACTGGATTATTGGTCCGGTGCTGATGTTTGCCCTGGCGATTATCTTTTTACAGGATTATCCCGAATATATGGTTGGATTAATATTAATAGGATTAGCGCGCTGCATTGCCATGGTGTTGGTCTGGAACGATTTGGCCGACGGTAGCAGTGAGTATGGGGCCGGACTGGTAGCACTAAACAGTGTATTCCAGGTATTTGCCTATAGTTTTTATGCATGGATTTTCATCACCGTGTTACCGCCGTTATTAGGATTTGAAGGAGCAATTGTCGATATCTCTATTTATACCGTAGCCGAAAGCGTGGCTATCTATTTGGGGATTCCTTTCCTGGCAGGAATGCTTAGCAGATTTGGTCTTGTTAGACTCCAAAGTCGAGAGTGGTACGAAGAAAAATTTCTGCCGGCTATTTCGCCATTAACTCTTATTGCGTTACTGTTTACTATAGTTGTGATGTTCAGCCTCAAGGGAGAACTCATCGTTCAAATCCCGCTGGATGTTGCTCGTATTGCTGTGCCTTTGTTAATCTATTTTGTCCTGATGTTCTTTATCGGATTTGGGGTGAGCAAAATAATGGGAGCCGAATACGACAAGAATGCGTCCATCTCATTTACGGCGGCAGGAAATAATTTTGAGTTAGCTATTGCTGTTGCGATTGCGGTGTTCGGACTCAACAGCGGACAAGCCTTCGCGGGAGTAGTGGGTCCGCTAATTGAAGTTCCGGCACTGATAGGACTTGTAAACGTAGCGTTTTGGCTCAAAGATAGATATTATAAAAAATTGCCTGAACCTAGTTTACAGGAGTGAATAATCAAGAAATAGTTAATGGTGATGCTGTTTCAAGTAAAATTTGATAAAAATCACCATAGCTGATAACTTTATCTGATATTATTTAAAATGGGAACCCTGCAAATTTTAGAATCGTTAATAAGGGTCAATATAAAATGATAAAAATAGTAAATTTTGATTTTTGTAACCCGACGATCACATTTTAATGCAGCCCATCGGTTGCATAATCCGGATAAATCTGACGAATGGAATAAAAAAACATTCGGCAAATGCAATCATGAGAATTGGCATGGGCATAATTATATTCTAAAAGTAACCGTTGCTGGTAGGCAAGACGAAGAAACCGGCTACGTTATAGATTTATCAGATTTAAAAGGAATTGTTGAAACTCACATTGTGGAAAAATGTGATCATAAAAATTTAAATCTTGATGTCCCGTTTCTGGATGGGATCATGCCATCGACGGAAAATTTGGTTGAGGCTTTTTTTAAAGAACTGAAAAATCCCATTCGTGAGGCAACGGGTCAGAGAGGATTTTTGTATGAGGTTGAGTTATTGGAGACCGAACGAAATTCCGCTAAATATTGTCCGTATCTCTTAGATAAAGAATTTCCCGCTATCAAGTAATTTAACAACTGTAGTTTAAAACCGAATGATTTCTACAAAATTGAACCGACACTACGATCCCACATTTACCGTTTCTGACGACTATAAAGCGAGTTTACCCGACCTGCAAAACGGGCCTGCTTCATTGATTGAAGGAGCAGATGTGCCCATTCAGCAAGTTGGTATATCAGATTTCAAATTGCCTCTGAAGTATCCCCGTCCCGATGGCGAATTGCTTACGCTGGAGACGTCAGTGGATGGCTACGTCGGATTGGAGGCTGGGAAGAAGGGTATCAATATGAGCCGTATTATGCGCTCTTTTTATGATTTTGAAGATGATGTTTTTCATCCGGATAAACTGGAGGAAGTTCTTGAGACTTATCGCAAAGAGCTGGATACCAAAACGGCGTACCTGCGACTTTCATTTAATTATCCTATTAAGCAAGAGAGTTTGCGATCTGGACTGGAAGGCTATCAATATTATTCGGTAGCTATTGAAGGTACAATGGATGCCAATGGCAAGTTTCGCAAATTTATGCATCTGGATTTTGAATACAGCAGCGCATGTCCCTGCTCGTATGAATTGTCAGAGCATGCTCGTGAAACTCGGGAAGTAGCCAGTATTCCTCATAGCCAGCGCAGTATTGCAAATTTGACTGTTGAGCTGGATGAAGAAATCTTTATTGAGGATTTAGTTCAGCATTGCCAGGAAGCTCTTATGACGGAAACCCAGGTTATGGTTAAAAGAGAGGATGAGCAGGCGTTTGCGGAGATGAATGGTGCTTATCAAAAATTCGTGGAAGATGCTGCACGTTTACTTTATGAGCAATTAAATGAGGAGGAACGCATCCATGATTTTGTAATTCGATGTGTTCATATGGAAAGTCTACACAGCCATGATGCGGTAAGCCGAATTTGCAAAGGCGTTAAAAACGGTCTGCGATAGAAAAGCTAAATTTATTATAAGATGAAAGCCCTGAACGTTGGCTAACGTTCAGGGCTTTTCTATGTATCACATTATCAATGGAAGTTAGATTACTTAGACTGTAATTGAATTGAGGGTGAGTCAGTCTCCAAGTAAAACCGCATACTTTGTGAGCCAACATGGATCTCAAAATACCCTTTCTCCAGAATATTTTTTCCGCTGAAATCAGGATATCCCAAATGCTTTTTGGGATCAATTTCAAATGTTACTTTTTGTTGTTCTCCAGGGTCCAGTTGTAACCGTTCGAAGTGCTTTAATTCTTTTACCGGCCTTGTAATTCGTCCCACCTCATCTGTGATGTACCAAAGCACTGTTTCAGTACCAATGCGATCTCCGGTATTCGTTACTGTTGCGGTAGCTGTTATCTTTTGATCGTCGGTTAAGGTGGTATCGCTAAGCGATAGATTATCATATGAGAAGTCAGTGTAACTTAGACCGTGACCAAAATTCCAAAGAGCAGTTGTCTTATTAGCTTGTTCGATATTGTTGGCAATATCAGGATCAAAATAATACACAGCACTTGATTTGTGATTATATGGTGCAAAGTGCCCCACAAATTGTGGATAGGAGAAGGGAAGTTTGCCGCTGGGATTATAATCCCCGCTCAATACATCAGCAATAGCTTCGGCCCCTTCAAAACCGGGTAGTCCGGCCCATATGATAGCATTGGTTTCATCCACAATATCAGTAATAACACGGGGACGCCCTTCAACCAATACCAAGGCAGAGGGTTTGTCAGACTGATTGACAATTCTAATTAGATCCAGCTGATCTTTGGGAAGTTTGAGGTTGGTAATATTACCCACAAACTCAGTGTAAGGCTCTTCTCCGGCTGCAATAATAACCGCATCGGAATTAGTTAAGGCTTTATTAAAGTGCGATCGTTGGTCAGAATTCCTAAGGCCAATTGAATCTATGCTTACTACCTTTGCATCAGAGAACTTATCTGCAATAGCCTCACTTATCGTTTTCATTGATTCGGGATAGCGTTCTTCGTCAGCGCCCTGCCATGCTAATGTCCATCCACCGGAAAGATTCTTATTACTGTTAGCCGTTGGACCAACAACCAGAATTTGTTCTAAATCTTTTGAAAAGGGGAGGGTATTGTCAGCATTTTTGAGTAGTACCATTGACTCCCGGGCGGCCTGAAGCGCTTTTTCCTTGTGAGATTCACTTCCGATGTTGTCCAATCCTTTGCCGGACGGGTAGGGATGTTCAAATAATCCTAACTCAAATTTGAGTTTGAGAATACGGCTTACGGATTCATTAATGCGTTCTTCACTGATGCGTCCCTCTTCAACCAACCTTAAAAGGCTTTCATTAAATTCTAGTGACTCCGGAGTCATGCTCATATCAACTCCCGCAGTCACGGCTTGATAAGTGGCTTCGTCATAATCCCGTGCTGTTTTATGATAATCAACGAGTTTACCGATATCTGCCCAGTCGGTTAAAATGACTCCCTCAAATCCCATTTCATCTCGAAGCAGGTCGGTCAGAAGTTGTTTGGAGCTGTGAACCGGTATGCCATTTATTTCAGCACTGTTGACCATCACTGTTTTAATTCCCGCATCGAAGGCAGCTTGGAAGGGCGGGCGATGGAACTCGTGGATGGTTTGCATTGAAAGATCTACCGGAGTACGGTCCCAACCAGATCGGGGGACAGAATATCCCAGAAAATGCTTGGCAGTTGCAGCCAGTTTATAGGGTACAATCTCTTCATGTTCTTGCTGATATCCATTCACATAAGCTGTTCCAAGCTTGGAAGCCAGGTAAGGATCTTCACCAAAGGTTTCATATTGTCTGGCCCAATATGGATTTTGACCGAGATCTAATACCGGCGCGAAATTCCAGGTATGTCCCAATGGAGCAGATTCAAGAGCCGTAATACGACCGTTTTGGTACGAATTTTCGGGATTAAAAGTGGCTCCAATATTTATGTTATGTGGAAAAATGGTACTGTTTTGCACGTAGCTGGCTCCGTGGATATGGTCAATACCATAAATGATTGGGATGCCTAATCTTGTTTCTTCTACCGCTATTTCTTGAAGTTCTCTTGTATACTCAATCCATTGTTCCGGTGGAACAGCCTCACCATTTAGAAATGATCCGATATGATGATTGGTCAATAACTTTTTGGCTTTTTGCGGATCTAAATTAACATTACGCTGGATGCCGGTTTCGTTTATGAGCGTAATGTTAAGCTGAGTCATCTGACCTACTTTTTCTTCAATAGTCATGCGGTTGATCAGATCATCTACGCGTTTATCGATAGGACTTTCAGGATCTAAGTAAGTTTGCCCTGAGGCAATATTAAAACTTCCCAAAAATATTAAGAAGCTAAAAAAAGAGGCAATCAGAAGAGAAATTCCCTTTTGTGATCGGTGTAAAAAAAGAAATGATTGAGAATCCATAATCGTCGTATTCTGAAATTTAAATTTAAATATAAGATACTTCCGCCTTTTGTTTGTAGTAGAAGTAATTGAAATTTCAGAACGACGGAACGCCTTGAAGCTACTGTAAGATTTTACAACTATCAAGAGAAAGTATAAAACTTGCATAGTTCTCCAACTCTTATATGTTTTTAATTCTTTTGAGAGAAATGAAGAAATTTTTTGTTCAGATCCTAAATAACTGAGATTTGATATAAGTTGAATTGCAACCGTGACTTACTTTTTAAAGTTTATTATCGCAATTTTTTAGGTAAAACAAGCTTTAATCCAATTGAGAGTTTTGTGTCTTAAATTTTGTACTTTATCCAATCATGAAATGCCGAATACTACCTGTAGAGAGTAATGAGTGCTAATCAGCTTGAATACAATAATTTAAACCCGGAAGAGCTTTGGATAAAGCTTTGTAAGGGGGATATGAAAGCACTGACAGCCTTATTTAATAATAATTTCGATTCTCTCTATAACTATGGTTATCGCATTGTTGCCAATACTGATCTGGTTCGGGATTCAATTCAGGAAGTCTTTTATAACCTTTGGAAATACCGCAATAATCTAAGCCAACCAGATTCTGTTGAAGCCTATCTGTTTATATCTCTTCGCCGTCAACTTCTTCGTAAAAAGAAAAATATAAAACGGAGAGAGGATGTGGATAAAAAATACTTTACAGAGGAGTTTGATGTATTATTGAGTTATCAGGTTTGGCAAGAAGCTTTGGATTTGAGAGAGGAAAAAAAAGAAGACCTAAAAGAGGCGATTGCCGATCTTACTCCACGTCAGCGAGAAGTAATCTATTTGAAATATTTTGAAGGCCTGTCTACAAAAGAACTTGCTGAAATTCTGCAGATTCGCGCACAAAGCATTTACAATTTGGTACACGATGCTTTGGAAAACTTGCGAATTTTCCTGGATGAATAACTTTTTCTGACTTTTTTGAATCTGTAATTCTTTGTCTACCAGTGTTTTATGCCATTCTCATATTTTGTGTAGAGAAAATGTGAGAAATATAGAGTAGAAATTAGATTGGGCTTCCTCTATTAGGGTGAAATCGAGGTTAATCTAATAGAAGAAGTATATAAACCAATGCCTGACACACTCTCCGAATTATTAAAGGATGACTCTTTTGTCCGCTTCCTGAAAGGAAGTGCATCGGAGGAGGAAATGGAGCAATGGACTGCTTGGATGCAGGAAAATCCTAAAAATGAGCAGCTAACAAAAAAAGCCAAATCATTGCTTGATAGGGGCACACAGACCGTCCCAAAGCCAGATTCCGATCTGGAATTAGAACGGCTGATGGAGCGTATCGACTCGGAACATCGATATAAGCCCCTTCAGGAAATAAAGAGAAAGCATAATAAGATGGTTTGGGCCACTATGGCTGCAGCTGCTGGTATTTTACTTTTGGTTGGATTTTTGGCCCGGCACACACTTTTACAACAGAACGACGGAACAGAAAGTAGCCGGGCCGCCTCGATTAATTATCAACTTATAGAAACCACACCGGGACAAAAAACGACGGTCCATTATTCTGATGGGTCCGATATTGTGATGAATGCCAACTCCCAAATGCGGGTCCCTGAAAGATTAACAACCGTTGATACAATGCGTGTTTGGTTAGAAGGAGAAGCCCTTTTTAGCATAACTAGAAAGCCAAAAGATGATTCCAGAACTTTTATAGTACATACACCTGATGGGGATGTATCGGTTCTGGGAACTGAGTTTTCAGTTAATACCACCAATGGGCATAGTAGGGTCGTATTAAAAGAGGGAAGAGTAAGGGTCAACGTTCAAGATTCTTTGAGAAAGAAAAATTTGCAGTATGACATGGAGCCAAACCAAATGGCGCTCTTTTCTCATAGCCTTGACGAAATCAAAGTGGCGCAAGTGAATCCTGAAGTATATACCTCTTGGGCCAGTGACAGCTTGGTGTTGGATAATACGCCACTGTCGGACTTGGTTGAAAGAATTGAATTTACCTACGGTGTAAAGGTAAAAGTAAATAACAAAGCGCTTTTGGATAAAGAACTTTCAGGCAGATTTAAGAATTTAAATTTGAGTTTCATTCTAAAAGGTATTGCTAAAACATTGGATGTGGATATCGAAAGGCGGGAACAGAAAGTGTTTATCAACGAAAAAACCGATTCATAGAATACTGGATCATGATTAATCACATAATTAAAAATCTAAATGATATGAAAACTAAAAGCTACACCTTCTTGGTTTTGTTCATCTTTTTATTTGGTGTTAATGCCGTGTGGGCCGATCAGTCGGCACAGTATGTGCTAAATGAAAATTTTGTGAAAGTCCAAGAGGCTAATAAGACCGTAAGTTTAGAGAAAAAATTGGAACATATTGAAACCGGTTACAATGTGGTGTTTCTATATGAATCCAGTATTGTAAAAGGAAAACTTAGTTCTGCAAAAGAGCTCGACGGAACGCTGAGAGAAAAAATTAAAAAGCTTTTGGAACCTCATGGTTTAGATTATAGCTATATTGATAATCGTACCTTTGTTATATCAAAGTTATCTGAGACAAAATTAGAAATTGCAGCTGATACAGTATCCGGTGTTGTAACCGATAGTGAAACAAACGAAACACTTCCCGGAGTGAATATTCTTGTTAAGGGAACGAGCCGTGGTACTTCAACGAACATGGATGGAGAATACTCTCTTCCATCAGTAGAGCCACAGGATACATTGCGTTTCTCTTATATTGGTTATCAGACTCAAGAGATTGCATATGATGGACAAAACGAAATAAATGTTGCTCTTCAGCCGCGCACATATGCAGCGGGAGAAGAAATTGTGGTCGTGGGTTATGGAACTCAACAGAGAAGAAATGTGAGTGGTTCGATATCATCAGTAAGTTCTGAGGATCTTGACGAGGCACCGGTACAACGTTTAGATGATGCTTTGCAGGGTCGTCTTTCTGGAGTTCGCGTAACCTCAAGTTCAGGTGCTCCTGGTTCCTCTTCATCAGTACGAATCCGTGGTACTACTTCTATTAACAATAGTGATCCCCTCTATATTGTTGATGGCGTACCTATTGAAAATGGCGGTATTGGGTATTTGAATCCAAGTGATATTGAATCTATACAGGTATTGAAGGATGCAGCTTCTGCGGCAATATATGGTACGCGGGCTGCCAGTGGCGTTGTTCTTGTGTCTACGAAGAGTGGGTCACGCAGTAATTTTGAAGCGAGCTATAGTAGCTATTACGGTATCCAGGGTCCTGAACAAAAATTAGACTTGTTGAACGCCAGAGAATATGCTGTGTTACGAAACGAGGCTTCCGTAGCAGCAGGTAATGGAGTCGTTTTTTCTGATCCCCAGCAGTATGGCGAAGGTACCGACTGGCAGGAAACGATTTTCAATAACTCAGCAGCGGTGATCAATCAAAACCTTAGCTTTAGCGGCGGAAATGAATCTTCCTCATACTATGCATCAGTGGGGTATTACGATGAGCAGGGTATTGTGGCATCGCCGATTTCCCATAATAAAAAGGTTTCATTCAGAATAAACTCTACCATTGATGTTACGGAATGGCTAACCTTTAGTGAAAACATTAGCTATACATACGAGAAAAATCGTGGAAGTCTGGCAACTAATAGTGAGTTTGGTGGTCCTCTTAGCTCTGCAATTAATCTGGATCCCATCACACCGGTACTTATTACCAATGAATCTACTATTAATAGTCCTCCCTACAGCAATAATCCTGTCATTAGAAATGAGCAAGGTTATCCTTACGGAATCTCGCAATATGTAGGACAAGAAATGTCGAATCCGCTGGCATATATGGAAACACAGCGCGGAAATTATGGGTATTCCCATAATATTGTTGGTAATCTCAGTCTCCAGGTTGAGCCAATAGAAAACCTGTTGGTTAAGACTGACATTGGAGTGAAGCCTGCATTTTATGGCTTCGAGTCTTTTACTCCTGTATATTACCTGAGCTCAGTTGCTCAGAATACAGGTGACAATAGTTTTGCTCGCGAGAATAGCCGTAACTTAATTTGGAGTTGGGATAATACCATTAACTATACCACCAGCCTTGATTATCACAATTTTGACTTTTTGGTAGGAACCAGTACTCGTGAACAAAGCTCTACCACTGTTGGCGGTACGTATCAGGCTATACCGGCACAGAATTTTGATAATGCCTCAATGAACTTTTCAGTGCCTAACGAACAGCGTATTGCTTTTGGAGGAGAGGCACAGCCATACGCTCTTAATTCATACTTCGGACGAATTAATTACGACTACGACAGCCGATATCTGTTAACGGTTGTACTACGGATCGATGGCTCTTCCCGATTCGGTAGTGAGAATCAGTATGGAACTTTTCCCGCTGTTTCTGTGGGCTGGGTTCCGTCCTCTGAACAATTCTTCCCGGATACTTTCGTTGATTATTTGAAAGTTCGTGCATCATATGGGATTAACGGTAACGATCGCTCGTTGGGTGATTTCCAGTACCAGTCAACAGTTTCGGGAGGTCGCAACTATGTGTTTGGAAACAGTATTTACACTGGTGCAAGCCCTAATGCCCCGGCTAATCCCAGTCTGGAGTGGGAAGAAACTACTCAGATTAATGCTGGTTTTGACGCCACTTTTCTGAATGATTTCTCATTGACTTTCGACTACTACCACAAGGAGACTAATGGAATGTTACTCCAGGTAGAAATTCCCTCATATGTAGGAGCCAGCGGTAATCCATTTGGTAATGTAGCCAGCTTGACCAACGATGGTGTTGAACTTGAATTGGGTTACAACAAGCAATTTGAGGACTACGGTTTTAGTGTTACCGCAAATGGTTCGTATAATAAGAACGAGGTTACCGATATTGGTGAAAATGATTTCTTGGTCGGATCGATTCCACTTCAGGCTAGCGCTTACGAGCTAACCCGAACCACAGTTGGTCAACCGATTGGTTCGTTTTATGGTTTCGAGACGCAGGGTATATTTCAAACCCAGCAAGAAGTAAATAGTTACACGAATTCTGATGGAGATCTCATCCAGCCCAATGCTCAACCGGGTGATTTCCGCTGGAAGGATTTAAACGGTGACGGCCAAATTACGAGTGAAGATCGTACTTTTATTGGGAATCCCACAGCGCCTTGGACATTTGGTATCAACCTTTCTGCAAATTGGAAGCAGTTTGATTTCAAAATGTTTGGACAAGGTGTTTACGGAAACGATATTTTCCAGGGATTACGTCGCCTCGATATTGCATCTGCCAACTACACAACAAGAGCATTGAATCGTTGGACAGGACCGGGTACTTCAAATTCTTATCCGCGTCTTTCTGATACTGATCCTAACGATAACTTTGGGAATCCATCTGATTTTTATCTGTCTGATGGGAGCTATTTCAGGATCAAAACGATGCAATTTGGGTACACGTTACCGGTTGAATTATCAAATGATCTCGGTATTCAACAAGCACGTGTGTATGTTCGTGCCGAAAACCTGGCAACAATAACCGGATATTCCGGTTTTGATCCTGAGGTTGGGGGAGCCAGCTTTGGCATCGACCGCGGAATTTACCCGCAAGCTCGATCTTTCCAAGTTGGTGTAAATATCAAATTTTAAATCAGACAAATCTTAACAACACAATAATTGGTGACAATGATGAAAAGTTTACTTACATATCTTATGTGTTTGGCTGTAGTTGTTTCCTTTGCCTCCTGTGATAATGTCTTGGACGTGGAGCCAAAAGGACAACAGTTAGAGTCAAATTATTATCAGACCCCTGACCAAGCCTATGCAGCGTTGGTTGCTGCTTACAATCCTATTGGGTGGCAAACGGGTGGACCAGATGGTACTTGGATACCTCTCTTAGGACCACTTAATGCAGCTACAGCCGGTATGAATGCCGGCGGTGGAGGGCCAAATGATATTCCAACTATCCAGGCATGGAATTCTTATGACATGAGTAGTGCCGTTGGTCCCCAAGCAGGGTACTGGAGTCGAAGCTATGCCGGTATCAACCGGGCAAATTTATTTCTGGCAAGAATAGACGGTGTTCAAGGGTTAGATGAGGCAACAAAAGCACGATACGTTGCAGAAGCCAGATTTTTGCGCGGCTACTATTATTTCTGGTTGGTTCGACTGTTTCGTAATGTTCCGTTATATACTTCGCCGCTAGAGACCAGTGAAATCTATGAAATAGAGCAAGCTCCACCTGAAGATGTATATGCACAGATTGATGAAGATTTTACTGCTGCCATTGCTGACTTACCTGCGGCCCCACTGCCTTCAAACGAAGCCGGTCGTGCTACAAAAGGGGCTGCTCGTGCATTTTTAGCGAAATCGTTAATGTATGAAATTGGTGATAGTCAAGATCAAGAGAAGATGGGGCGCGCTGCAAACCTGCTTAACCAAGTAAATACTTCTACGGCTTACGCTTTATTGGACAATTATCCCGATATATTTAGAGCGGATAATAAATTTCATTCGGAATCCATTTTTGAAATTACCCACACATCAAAACAGCAGGCTGATTGGCCGAATTTTGGGAGCGGAAATATTCAGGGTAATGTATATGTGCAAATGGTTGGACCTCGTGGTTACAGCGGTCCCAAATATGCTAGCGGCTACGGTTTTAATCCTATTACATCAGTTTTAGTTGATGCCCTACAGGGAGATCCTCGTTATGGCTACACTATTGCTAATATTGATAGTATAGCTAGTAATAACAGCTCAGCCAGCTATGAGCCATCACCACATCAGAATACAGGGTACTTCATTGAAAAGTATGCACCCCTACAAGAAAATAGAGCTGACGTTATTACTCCTGAACTCAACTATCCTAATAATTATATAGAAGTTCGCCTTGCAGAAACTTACCTGTTGGAAGCTGAGGCTATTCTACGATCAAATGGTAGCATTGCAAGAGCAGAATTTCTAGTAGATGAAGTCCGTGATCGAGTAGGTTTAGGACCAGTAACTAGTCCCGTGACACTTGAAGATGTTTACCAAGAAATGTGGTTAGAACTTGCTACCGAAGGCCATCGATGGTTTAATCTGGTACGCACCGGCCGTGCGGCAGATGTATTGGCTGATGAAGGATTCGTGGAAGGTGTTCACGAAGTATTGCCTATTCCGCTGGAGTCACTCAATAATAGTCAATTAGAACAGAATAATGGCTATGATTAGATAGATAACCTTATTCGTTTAGCTGGTAGTTGTTTGTATATGTCACCCTTGAAATGTACAATAGGATTTTGTGAAAACAGCTATCGGTATACAAACATTAATCTGAAAGATATATACCATTATGTTTACGTTTAAAAATTTAAAAATCATGAAACAGCCATTATTGTTGTTTTTAGTACTTATAGGAATTCTACTCATATCGTCATGCAATGATAGTGCTACAAACGGTGGTGAGCTGGGATCTACGCCTCCTGATGCTTCATTTACAGTTACAGAGGTAACCGATCAGGAAAATACCTATGTTTTGGAAAGTACAACTGAAGGTGCCTTCATGTGGCAGTGGAATCTTGATGATGGAAATGGATGGCAAAAAGGTAATGAGATTGATACAGCCTTCTATTCCCAGGCGGGTGATTACAATATTAAGATGAGGGCTTTCACAGACGCTGGCTCTGATTCTGCAAGCAATTCTCTTAATGTAGCCCAAAATGCCTGTGTTGGTGATCTAGAATTACTAACGGGTTGTAATGGTAAAACATGGGCATTAAGCCCTGAAGCCGGAGCTGTATGGATTGGAACAGCAGACTTTAGCACCCAGTATTTTGCTTACTCAGAAGCTGATATTACGGGTCGCAGTTGCCAGTTCAACGATGAATATACTTTTAACCTTGATCTGACCATGAATAGAGATCTTCTGGGAGATATCTGGGTTGATGCGGAAGGTAGTGCAAATCCGTTTCCTAGTGATATTATATCCAGTGGTGAAACTGGTTGCTATGATTGGGGTGTTATAAATACTGATTACTCCGTCTGGGGATCAGGAACATTTAATTACTCACTCTCTGGAAATCAAATAAGCATAAACGGCGATGGAGCTTATTTGGGTCTTTATAAAGTAGGGGACAGTGGAATTACCGCAACTCCTGAAAGTTCAATTTCATATGAAATCCTGGAACTAACGGAAGATCGAATGGTTGTTGCTGCGATATACAGTGACATTAACCTTGCTTTTAGATATATCTATGCACCTACACAGTAAAAATTGATTTTGGAATTGCCCAATAACCGTCACAGAAATATGGCGGTTAGTGGGTTTATTTTTAATAACTGCAATTATACAAGCGATAATATCAAATTGAACTTAAAGTATGTTTCTTATTTAGAATTACTTCAAGCCTTGTAAAGACAATTAAGTTATTACTGAGGCTTACAGTATCTTGGATGGTTAAATTGGAATATCTAAACTAGCAGGTTTTGAGACCATTCCGCTTGATAGATGAATTTTCTCATCAATAATTTGGTATTTCTTTAATAATATTTTTTTGTCCCCAAATGATCTGGTAATTGATTGGTTCAAAGGAATAGATTTCAAACAGCAGGTCTTAACTTAATTATTTCAAATTATGGTGTTTTATTTAAGAAAAAAAATCCTCTTATGTGTGGTCGCTATTATGTCGGTACTGACGATAGCTGCCTGTGGTGATGATAAAGGTATTACAACCTCAGGCACTGATGACGAAAACCCCTCAGATACGACCTCGAGCAGTGGCGAATATGAGTTGGTTTGGAGCGATGAATTTAATTATCAGGGATCACCTGATTCTGACAAATGGAACTTCGAAATTGGAGCTAGTGGCTGGGGAAATAATGAGCTGCAGTATTACACCGACCGGTTAGAAAATGCCCGTGTCAGTGACGGTGTATTAACGATTACTGCACAAGAAGAGAATTACGAGGGTGCAAACTATACATCGGCTCGTATGATTACCTACGAAAATGATCATTATTGGCAGTATGGACGGGTGGAAGCACGCATTAAAATGCCGGAAGGGCAAGGTATATGGCCCGCATTTTGGATGTTGGGTAAAAACATTTTTGAAGGTACGACGTGGCCTGCTACTGGAGAAATAGATATCCTGGAGATGATTGGGGGCGGTGAAAATGACAGTATCTTGCATGGCACAGCGCACTGGGAAGAAGGTGGAGAACATACTTATCAAGGAGATTCAGTAACGCATTCAGAAAAGCTGTCTCAAGATTTTCATGTTTACGCTATTGAATGGGATGATCAGCAGATAAAATGGTTCTTTGACGGCGAGCAATATTTTTCATTAAGTATTCAGTCTTCAGCTATGAGCGAATTTAAAGCTCCGTTTTTCATCCTGCTAAATATTGCAGTGGGTGGTAACTGGCCCGGATCTCCTGATGAGACGACTCAATTTCCTCAAACGATGAAAGTAGACTACGTACACGTATATCAAAAATAATTTTATTTAAAACTGATTAAAGTAAAATTGAATTCAGATGGGTAAAAGTTATAATGTAAGCCGCGTAATTCTACTATCCTCAGCAGCGGCACTGGGAGGGTTCTTATTCGGTTTCGACAGTGGGGTAATCAATGGTACAGTAGACGCCCTTCAATTAGCTTTTGGTTCTGACTCTGCCGGGACTGGTTTTAATGTAGCTTCCGTACTGTTGGGTAGTATGGTCGGTGCTTTTTTTGCGGGAACACTTGCTGATAAATTTGGTCGTAAGCCGGTGATGATTGCTACGGCTCTTGGGTTTATGGTCAGTGCCTGGGGATCGGGAATCTCAAACGGGTCATTGGAATTTGTAATCTACCGTATCACCGGAGGGATGGCAATGGGAGCAGCAAGTATACTTGCGCCGGCCTACATTAGTGAAATTGCCCCTACAAAAGTCCGTGGACGTCTGGCAACACTACAACAATTAATGATTGTTATCGGTCTTTTTATGGCCTTTATGAGTAATTATTGGCTTGCAGGTTTATCGGGCGGAGCAACTGAAGTGCTATGGGGAGGTTTTCAAACTTGGAGATGGATGTTCTGGGCTGAGATCATTCCTGCTTCCATATTTTTTGTTTCCTTATTAGCCATTCCGGAATCCCCAAGATATTTAGTTGCGGCAGGAAAGGTTGATGAGGCCGGTAAAGTTCTTAAAAGTATTTTGCCAAAGATAAACATCAGAGAAAAGGTGGCGGATATTGAGTCTACCTTAGAAGTAGGTATAAAACCCAAACTCAGAAATATATTTGACAGCTACACCGGTAAGATACACCCATTAGTTTGGGTTGGCTTGGGATTGGCTGTGTTACAACAGTTTACAGGTATAAATGTCATATTTTACTACGGGGCAACGCTTTGGAAATCAGCAGGATTTACGGAGGGCGATGCTCTGCTGCAAAATGTGATAAGCGGTAGCGTAAATATTTTCTTTACCTTTGTGGCCATTATGCTGATCGATAAAGTGGGTCGAAAACCGCTTTTGCTGGTTGGATCATTAGGACAGGCCGTGATGCTCGGAGTTATGGCATTTGTATTCGGTACTGCTCCCAGTGGTGGGCCGGATGGGTTGAGCTTAGATCCAACACAGGGATTGATTGCTCTACTTGCCGCGAATACCTATATCGCCTTCTTTGCTTTTTCATGGGGACCGGTTATGTGGGTGATGCTGGGTGAAATGTTCCCAAATCACTACCGAGGTGCTGCACTTGCCGTATGTGGAATGGCTCAGTGGGGCGCAAACTTTATTATCACGATAAGTTTTCCAGTCTTACTCTCTAATCTGGGACTTGGAATTTCGTATGGCATCTATGCTTTCTTTGGAGTTGTCGCATACTTCTTTGTGAAAAAGTTCGTAGATGAAACGAAAGGATTGAGCTTGGAAGACATTTCGCGAGGTGGAGCCCAAAAGGCACAACCAGCTAAGGCAGATATCGCTGATTAAGTAGTACTTGGGATTATTATTAACCCAGCATAGTTTAGTACGACAGCATTCAGAGTAAAATAGCCTTGATCCTTTAGCACCTTTTGGTTCAAGCCAAAAGGTGCACGCCTTGCCAAAACCTATCCTGTAGCAAAGCATGCCTACGCCGAAACTTTCAATAAAAGCTAATTTGTACAAGATAGATTCTGCAATGAGGGTCTGGAAAATTAAAAAGGCATCGCAGCTAATAAGCTACGATGCCTAAAATTTTTGAAGCAGTTTTAAAAGCTTAGTTCAAAGCCTCATTGACAAGTTTTTCCTGTTCGGCTTTGTGGACTTTCTTCTGTCCGGCAGCCGGTGAAGCAGAAGCCAGTCGACCTACATAACGCAGATTTTGTCCATCTTTGAGCTGTTGCATAATACGCGTAGAGATGAATGTCCATGCGCCCATATTTTTTGGTTCTTCTTGGCACCAAACGATATCATCAACATGACTGTATTCATCCAAAATATCGCTAACGTCTTTGTCCGGGAAGGGATAAAATTGCTCTAATCGGACAATAGCCACATTATGGATTTCCTCATCCTGACGCTGCTTATACAGATCATAGTAGACCTTTCCGGAACAGATGACCAATCGATCGATATTACTCTTGTCTTCTACTTCCTGATCAGGAATAAACGGCTGATATTGTCCCTCGGCTAAATCATCTGTTTTGGATGTTGCCAACGGGTGACGCAGTAAGCTCTTAGGAGACATTATCATTAGCGGTTTTTTATCATCCTGTTTTGCTTGCTTGCGCAAGATGTGAAAATACTGAGCAGGAGTCGTAAGGTTGACAACCTGCATGTTATCTTCAGCACAGAGTTGTAGATACCGTTCCAGTCGCGCTGATGAGTGCTCAGGTCCCTGACCTTCGTACCCATGGGGTAGAGTCATGACTAGGGATGATTTTTGGCCCCATTTCGCTTCACTCGCTGAGATATATTGGTCCATCATCACTTGGGCACCATTGGCGAAATCACCAAACTGAGCTTCCCAAATAACGAGTGCATCGAGCTGGGCTGCACTGTATCCGAATTCAAAACCTACTGCGGCAAATTCGCTGAGCAGACTGTTATAGGGATAAAAGGGCGCTTGATCGTCCTCAAGATTATTAAGTGGAATAAACTGCTGATCTGTTTCTGTACCATGCAGGATTGCGTGGCGGTGCGAAAAGGTTCCGCGTTCTGCATCCTGACCGGTAAGCCGTACGGTTGTTCCATCCTTCAATAGAGAACCGAATGCCAATGCTTCTGCAAAGCCCCAGTCGATTTTCTTCTCATTTTTTTCAACTGTTTCGGCGCGCTTGGCAAGCTGTCGTAACAACTTGGGATTGGCGTCGAAATCCTTGGGAACAGTATTAAGTTTGACAGCAATATCTTTTAGCTCATCCTCTGGGTAGGTCGTATCCGGGAACTCGTTCCAATCTTCTTGCGTCATTTCATGACGATTGATCATATCTTCGGTAACTTCGAGGGGAGAGGCATTTTTTGCATCCTCAAAAGCTTCACGAAGAAGTTCATCAAATTCATCAAAGATTTCCTGCATCTCTTCCTCGGTAAATTCACCACGGCCCAGGAGTGTATCTGTATAAATGTCGCGCACAGTCGGATGATTCTCGATTTCTTTATACATACCTGGCTGTGTGAATGCAGGTTCGTCGCCTTCATTATGTCCGTGCTTACGGAAGCCTATTAAGTCAATAACCACATCTTTGCCAAATTTCTGTCGGTATTCGAATGCCATCTGCATGGCGTGGACGGCCTCTTCGGGATTGTCGCCATTTACATGAAAGATCGGGGCAAGAATAGCCTTGGCAAGATCAGAAGCATATTCAGTAGATCGTCCGTCTTCGGGCAGGGTCGTAAATCCAATTTGGTTGTTTAAGATAATATGGATGGTTCCCCCGGTTTTATAGGCATCCAGCTGCGACATGTTTAACGTCTCTGCAACCACGCCCTGTCCTGAAAAGGCCGCATCACCATGGATGAGTAGAGGTAAGTGCTTCTTTTCTGCATTATCCCCATCGTGATCCTGAGTAGCTCGTGTTGCCCCTTCAACTACAGGATTCACCGATTCGAGGTGACTTGGATTAGGCATTAATTCTATTTCAACTTCCTCACCAGAGGTTGTTTTATATATTCCTTTAGAACCAAGGTGGTATTTAACATCACCGGACCCCTGAATACTATCGGGATCGAGATTTCCTTCAAAGTCAGCAAAGACTTTTCGGTACGGCTTGTTCATAATATTAACAAGGATATTCAACCGTCCCCGGTGAGCCATACCCATAAATATTTTTTCTACTTGGTCTTGTCCTGCTTTTTCAAGCATGTGATCCATCATCGGAATAAGGGTGTCTTCACCTTCGAGGGAGAAGCGCTTGTGGCCAATGTACTTTTTATGCAAAAACTGCTCAAAAGCCATCGCCTGGTTCAACTTGTGAAGAATCTGCTCTTTCTGATCTTTGGTCAACTCAGGCGTATTCGTGGTCGACTCCATCCGTTCGCGCAGCCACTTGCGTTCCTCGAGATCAAGAATGTGCATGAACTCGGCTCCCATCTTGCCGCAGTACGTTTCACGCAGTAAGGTAATGATTTCTCGAAGCGTAGCCTTTTCATTACCACCAAGACCGCCACAATAGAATTCGCGATCCAGATCCCAAAGTGTAAGATCGTAGTAGCTAAGATCCAGCTCTGGGCTTTGCCCGGGTTCGTCACTCAGTGGATCAAGATCAGCGAGCACATGACCGCGCGTGCGATACATATTGATAAGCCGCATTACATTAATGGCGCGCTTGTTTTGTTCAAGCGTAGCGCCGCTGCCATCAAGCTGGCCTACATAGGTGTCGGAACCAAAAGGCAGAGGATCATAGGGAATCTCAAGATCTTCAAAAATTTCGTTATAAAAATTCTCTTCGCCGTTCAGCAAGCTGTGAATTTTCTTCAAAAATGCTCCCGACTCAGCACCTTGTATCACGCGGTGATCGTATGTTGAGGTCACATTCATGACTTTACTGATGCCCAACTTATTGAGCACCTCCTGCGACATTGACTGGTATTCCGCCGGATAGTCAATGGCCCCGGTAGCGATAATAGCACCCTGGGTTTTCATCAGCCGTGGTACAGATTGCACGGTTCCGATCATCCCCGGGTTTGTAAGCGTAAGAGTTGTACCCTGAAAGTCAGAAATTTCGAGATTGCCGTTTCGGGCTTTATCAACAAGATCTGAATAGGCATAGAGAAACTCCTTAAAGTTCATCTTATCTACACCTTTGATATTGGGCACGAGGAGATTGCGAGAGCCATCCTTATTTTGAACGTCAATGGCCAAACCCAGATTAACTTGGTCTGGAATAACTTTGTGGGGCTCGCCATCTTTGTATATGAACGAGTTGTTCATGTTAGGATATTCTTCCAACGCTTTGATAATCGCCCAAGCAATATAGTGCGTGAATGAAGACTTAGGTTCATTGCGCTGCTTCAAATGTCGGTTGATGATAGCCCGATCCTCAATGAGCATTTTCATGGGCAGTGAACGAACCGAAGTGGCAGTGGGCACTTCCAGACTTTCATCCATATTTTCGACAATCTTGCTGGATACGCCTTTGATTTTTTCAAGAGTAGCTCCGGAAGGGATGTCAGCGTCGGCATCGTCTTTTGGCTGGGGTGCTTTCTTGGTTTTTTTCTGTTCCTTTGGCTTTGATGGAGTAGTTTCGGCAGGCGCCGGACCATTACCAGCTTTTTGTGCCTCCGATTTCAGATCTTCTGGTCGTTCTACGCCTTCAATCTCGTCAAAATATTGGCGCCAATGATTGGGAACAGAAGAGGGATCTTCTTTATATTGATTAAACAGTTCTTCAACAAGTGCGGAATTAGGTCCGAAAACAGCTTCGAGCGACTTCAAAATATGGTCTTATTCAGTGGTTTAAATTATTAGTAAATAAACGTCTGCAAGAGTTAATATTGAATGTTATTTTTGGTTTCTTTAAACCATAAACAATCAAGCGTAAAGTTAATCATTGTGATATTAAATTACGATTCTTGAGCAGAGATAATTTTTGCTTTGGGTTTGCTAATTTTGATACCCTAACAATGATTAGATAAAGTAGGTTTCAGGAAATTTATGAGCGATAAAGTAAAAGAAAAAACTGGGGCAGAAAATGTGCAATGGGATCTTTCTGACCTCTACAATTCTATTGATGACCCAGCTCTTGAAAATGACAAACAAAAAGTTGCTGAGAAGGCTGAAGAATTTGCATCAACGTACAAAGGAAACGTAGCCGATCTTAATGAAGAAAGTATGAAGCAGGCTCTTAAAGATTATGAAGAGCTTATTGAGATGGTTGGAAAGATTGGTTCGTATGCACATCTCATCTGGTCGACTAATACTAATAAGCCCGAATACGGTAAGCTGAAACAGGAAGCAAGTGAACTTGCTTCTGAAATTCATCAGAAGCTGGTGTTTTTTGATGTGGAGTGGCTGGCTGTAGATGATGAGCAAGCCCGGAAGCTGATTGAAAGTGATGATTTGGAACAGTACAAGCACTACCTAGCGACCTCCCGTCGATACAAGGATCATGTGCTGAGTGAGAAGGAAGAGCAGGTATTATCCGCAAAGAAAGTAACCGGTCGCAGTGCGTGGAATCGCTATTTTGATGAAACCATGGGCGCGGCACGTTTTGATCTTGATGGAGAAGAACTTACGCAGCAGGAAGTGTTGAGTAAGCTTCACGAGCCTGATCGGGATCTGCGAAAACGAGCACATGCATCGCTGACGGAAACCTTCGAAGATCACAGTCGTACGCTAACGTTCATCTTTAATACGCTGCTGGCTGATAAGCATACCGATGATAAGTTGCGCGACTATGATAGCTGGATCTCATCCCGAAATCTGGCTAATGAAATTAATGACGAAACAGTTGAGGTGTTGATTGATTCGGTTACGAGTAATTATGATCTCGTTCACCGGTTTTATGATCTAAAGTGTAGCCTCCTGGGATATGATAAACTCTATGACTACGATCGGTATGCGCCCATTCTTGAGAGCAAAAAGAAAATTCAGTGGGATGAAGCCCAGGAAATGGTTCTGGATTCTTACACTGATTTTCATTCAGAGATGGGTACAGTCACCCGCAAATTTTTTGACAAAAACTGGATTGATGCTGCGATGAAGCCCGGCAAGCGGGGCGGAGCGTATTCGGCCAGCACCGTACCATCGGTGCATCCGTATGTATTTATGAATTTTGATGGAAAGATTCGTGATGTGCAAACACTGGCTCATGAATTGGGTCATGGCGTTCACCAGTATTTATCTCGGGAGCAAGGAGCCCTGCAGGCTGATACTCCTTTGACGACTGCCGAAACAGCGTCTGTATTTGGCGAAATGCTGGTTTTTCAGAAATTGATGCGTAAGCTCGACGATCCCAAGGAAAAGCTGGCGCTGCTGATCGGTAAAATCGATGATACCATTGCAACAGTATTTCGTCAGGTTTCGATGAACCGGTTTGAGCATGCCATGCATACCCACAGGCGTGAAAAAGGAGAGCTTACCACAGATGATTTTTCTAAATTATGGCGTGAGACACAGGAAGCAGTCTATGGCGATTCGGTTACACTTACAGAGGAATACAATCTTTGGTGGAGTTATATACCGCACTTTTTACATACGCCGGGTTATGTGTATGCTTATGCCTTTGGTGAGTTGCTGGTGTTAGCGCTGTATCAAGAATATACGCGTTCAGAAAATGGGTTCTCAGATAAATATATTGAGATGCTACGCGCGGGTGGATCTGACTGGCCGGAAAACATAGTTGGCAAGCTGGGATTAGATATTACGCAGCCGGACTTTTGGGATAATGGTCTTTCGGCTATTGAGGGAATGATTAAACAGGCAGAAGAACTTGCAACAAAGATAAATTAAAAGGGGATGGATAATTACGCAACGGCACGGGAAAAGGAACGATCGAATGCCGAATTAATGGGACAGAAACGTCAGGAAAAAGCACTTCGAGAATTCAAGCAGGTGCTGAATGATCTGATTTTTCTGCTACAGAGTGCTTCCGAAATGGAAACGGTATATATGTACTGGGTTAACCGTTCGCGGGAGCAGTTTGTGATGGAGACAAAATCGACGGTGTTCGAAAATGTGATGTTCAAAGATCGGATCAGTTTTGACAAGCACTTCCTCGATGAGTTTAAGGATTTGGATGAACCTACGGCGATTGAAGTGGGTGAAGATATTCCGGCTTCTGCATTAAATCATTACTACAGCGAAGTACCGGTTAAGTATATTACGTTGCTTCCATTTGTAAATAATGGAGAAACGGTAGCCATAACGGTGTTGGAATCCCAGGATCATATTTTTACTGAGAATAAAAGTGATGTTATTTATTCGTACATCAATGCCTTGCGTAATGTGCTGAATACCTACTTGGAGATCAGTGATCTTTACGAGCAGCAGGATGAGTGGATTGATTACGAGGATTGTCTTTCGGAGTTGGAGGTTCGTTGTCACCGTGCAGAATTGATGAAGAAACTATTAAATACTATTCAATCATTTTTATACGACGGCGGTGTTTCGTTTATCACACGAGGAATGGACAATTGGTATAATGTTCTAAACGCTGATGAGGCCAAATATGCCCCACCTATCGGGATGAAAATGGAAGAGCGTTCTTTGGCTTATGAGGCTGTTGAGCAAGGTGAGGCTGAATTTGCTATCCATTTTAATAATAATCCCAAGCGACTTTCGCCACGTGAACTAAATTCCGAAGGTGCTACTCTTGCTATTCCGCTGAAGATGAAGGGACGGCGACAGGGGGTGGTGCTGGTGTATGACAAAAATCCGCTTATTTTTAAGGAATCGTCGAAACACAAGTTAATTAACCTGGTGCGTATTGTGGGTTTGCAGATGCTCTCAAATAATCCCAAACTGGATGTTGACAGCTCTGTTTTTACAAATCAGTATGAGGCTTATTTGCCGGAGCTTTGGGAGCAGACTATAAATTCAGAATTACGTCGTCTCAATCCTGATTCAGGAATACAGAAAACTTGGTTTGGACTAGTAACCCTTTCGAATCTGCCTGAAATTCGAACCAAGTTGCGGATGGATCAGTTGGACCAGATGCAGAAAGATCTGATTGCATCATTTAATCCAAGTCAGTTCGGTTATAACGGAATTTTGGGATATAACTCTGACTATGTGTATTCCTTTTTAATCCAGAGCAAAGATGAGGATGCCGTAAAAAACTGGAGTAAGTCCATTAAAAAGAAATTTGACAGTTCGTTTGAACTTTCAAACGGTATCCATATTGAAACGGGTATAAAAGTGGGATTTGTGCGTTTGGACAGCGACTATAGTGACAGCTATCAAGTATTGAAAAATGCCAAATCAGCTTTATCACAGGCACTAAAATCCAATAAAAATGAAGCGGTATAACATTTATGGGAAATTGTTATGTAATTGTTGTCGATGGTCTGGGCGTTGGGGCACAAGAGGATGCCTCTGAATACGGAGATGAAGATGAAAATACGCTGGGCCATGTGTGTGAGGAAACAGAAGTCAAGTTACCCAATTTACAGCGAATGGGTCTTGGCAACATCATTCCGCTGGCATCGGTAGCTGTAGAATCAGAACCTATTTGTGCTTATGGGAAAATGCGGGAACTATCGGCCGGAAAGGATTCTACAACGGGCCACTGGGAAATTGCCGGTATACAACTAAACCGGCCCTTTCCAACCTACCCTGATGGTTTTCCCCAAGAGGTTATTGATCAGTTTTGTGATGGAATAGGCGTTGAAAAGGTGTTGGTTAATAAACCGTATTCAGGTACTGAAGTTATTGCCGATTACGGTGTGGAACATATGGAAACCGGATATCCTATCGTGTATACATCGGCCGACAGTGTGTTTCAGGTCGCTGCCCATGTGGATGTAATCTCTGTAGATACGCTTTACAAATGGTGTGAATTTGCGCGCAAAGAAGTGCTGCAGGACGAACACGGGGTAGGACGAGTTATTGCACGTCCGTTTACAGGAGAGCCTGGAAATTTTGAACGTATTTCGGAAAAGCGTCACGATTTTTCGCTGAAGCCGCCCGAACATAATATCATCAATCGGTTGCAGCAGCAGGGCATTAAGACCTATTCTATTGGGAAGGTCGTTGATCTTTTTACCGAAGAGTATTTTACCCAATTTCGGCGCACCAAAAGCAATGCCGAAGGAATTTCTCAACTGCTAAGCCTGATGTCGGCTGCTGAAGATAGTTTCGTATTTGTAAACCTGATTGACACAGATCAAAAATATGGCCACCGCCTTGATCCGCAGGGATTTGCAGAATGTTTGCAGGAATTTGATCGGGCGATTCCCGCGATCGTAAGTAAATTAGATGAGGATGATATATTGATTATTACCGGTGATCACGGTAACGATCCTACATCCGAAAGCACCGATCACAGCCGAGAGTTTGTTCCCGTATTAATATGTCCTTCTGACAAGGCTGAACGCGTTAATTTGGGAACCCGTGATACTTTCAGTGATATAGCAAGTACCGCTGCTGATTTATTTGGGATTTCGGAATCATTTCCGGGCACATCAATGTTAAATGAGGTTGAGTAGAGCCGTTAAAATTGGTTCGAAATTGACATATAAAAGTCCTATATTATAGAGATCTAGAATAGACAACATATATCCGATTTAGTCGTTATATATCCCATTTAACTTGATTGTCTTATCGAAGTGATCTTTAGCAGCAGATCAAATCAACGCAAATAAATCCTAATTTAACCCATCACATCCCGTGGCTAGAAGTTCAGGTATTTCTACTCGAGAATCAGAATCTCTCGACCGCTATTTACAGGAGATTGGAAAAGAAAAACTTATAACTCCCGAAGACGAGGTTAGACTTGCCAAAGAGATTCAAAAAGGCAGTCAAAAAGCGCTTGAAGATTTAACGAAAGCAAACCTTCGCTTTGTAGTTTCTGTTGCAAAGCAGTATCAAAACCAAGGGCTTTCACTGGGTGACCTTATCAATGAAGGGAATCTCGGCTTGATCAAAGCTGCTAAGCGTTTTGATGAAACGCGTGGTTTTAAATTTATTTCATATGCTGTTTGGTGGATTCGTCAGTCTATTTTGCAGGCACTGGCTGAGCAAAGCCGAATTGTTCGCTTGCCGCTAAACCGAGTGGGTGCGCTTAACAAGATTGGTAAAGAGCTTTCCAAGTTGGAGCAGGAGTATGAACGTGTACCTTCTGCTGCTGAACTTGCTGAAAGTTTGGATATGACCGTTTCGGAAGTAGCTGATACGCTCAAAATTTCCGGCCGGCACCTTTCAGTAGATGCACCATTTGCACAGGGTGAAGACAACCGCCTGCTCGATGTGCTTGAAAATGAAGAAACACCCGATCCGGATACGGATCTGATGGGTGAATCACTCAAGGTTGAAATTGAGCGTGCGCTTTCAAAGCTGACAAATCGAGAGGCAGAGGTTATACGCCTCTATTTTGGTATTGGCCGCGAGCACTCGTTAACGCTCGAAGAAATTGGTGAGCGTTTTGATTTGACACGCGAACGTGTTCGTCAGATTAAAGAGAAAGCACTCCGTAAGTTGCGTCACCATAACAGAAGCGCTGCGCTGCGTGCTTACTTAGGATAAAACCCGCAAACTTGTTTGATAATTAAAAGCCCCGAATCTCGGGGCTTTTTTTATTTGTCCAAACTTTTGATAGAATAGGGTATTGGCATTAAATATTCTTCCAACCGCTTCGTTTTTATAATTATGAAAAAAGGAATAAGCGTATTTTTACTACTTCTTTGTACAGCCGCTGTAGCGGAGGCACAAACCTATCCCTTTCGTACCTATTCTATTGAAAACGGGTTAAGCGAAGCAGTCGTTAATACTATTACCCAAGATGAAGACGGTTATCTGTGGATTGGCACGGGTTATGGCTTGAACCGTTTTGACGGCGTTGGATTTAAGAACTATTATGCTGAAGATGGTTTACTCAATAATGGGATACAATCGCTTTATGTCGATGAAAAAAAACGGCTGTGGATTGGAACCGAGGGTGGTGTTAATGTTATGCGAAAAGATAGTATCCATACCATACCGGAGTTGCAGCCACTGAATTCGAGTACAATTTTATCGATTTATCAAGACAGTCAGAATGAGTTTTGGTTTACAACGGATGGCGAAGGGGTATGGCATTGGGACTCCAGCCAGCAGCTGACCCAGTATCGAGAAGTGCATGGGATGGGCAGTAATCGAGTGCGGGATGTTCTGGAGGATAATAATGGTGTTATTTGGTTTGCTACTCGTGATGGTCTCACGAAGCTGGAGAATGGTAATTTTAGAACATTCACGACTCGACATGGATTGCCGGACAATCGTTTGAGGGATCTTGTATTAACTGAAAGTGGAGAGCTTTGGGTTGCAAGCCGTGGCGGTCTCTGTACTGTATCAGATGAAGAAATCAGTTGTTTTACCGAACAAGACGGATTAATCAATAATCGAATTCAATCCATATCAACGGACGGTAATAATAATTTATGGCTGGGTACGGAAGAAGGAGCGAGCTACTTTGCTGCCGGGGAATTTGAAAACTATTCAGTAGATGAAGGATTATCTAATAACATCATTCATTCAACTTATTATGATACCGAAGGTAATATTTGGTTCGGTACTTTTGGTGGGGGTATCAGCCTTTTCTTAGGGGATCAATTTGAAAACTATACTATTGAGGACGGTTTGCCCAATAATGTCGTCACCTCAATTGCAGAAGATCGCAATGGGCGTTATTGGATTTCTACCTACGGTGGGGGAATAACCAAGATTGACGGGCAATCACTTGAAACTATCAATACCAGCGATGGGTTGGTAGATAATAAAGTATATACTTTGCGTACCGATGATCTGAACCAGTTACTTGTGGGTACGCGCTGGGGATTTAGTATCTATAATTATAACACATTTAACAATTTTGACGAGCATGAGCTTCCCCATCGTAAAATTCGTGCAATCTTACCTTCCCAGAATAGTTCGGATATCTTATTGGGAACATATGGCGAGGGTATTATTCAATATCGAGATAAAGAATTTAATCAGTTTACCGAAGAAGACGGGTTGCCTAATAATGTGGTAATGGCACTCGAAAGGGGAGCGGATGGTTCTGTTTGGGCTGCGACTTATGGCGGATTAAGCCGATTCAAAGATAACACATTTACAAATTATACTATTGAGGATGGCCTGCCAAATAATGGTATTCTGGATGTATTAATTGATGACAATGGAGGATTATGGGTGGCTACATTTGGGGGTATTGCGCACTTTACCGAAGATGGTTTTGAATCTATAACGCCCGAAGATGGACTTCCTGATGAGGTATGTTACTTTATAGAGCAGGATGATCGCGGGATTTTTTGGATCGGAACCAATAAGGGTGTTGTTCGATTTGATTATCAGGTCTATCAATCAGGAGCTGAAAATACAAATATGCAGACTTTTCGATTGCTCACCACCGATCAGGGACTTACATCCAACGAAATGAATGCCGGGGCCTCGTTTAAAGACAGCCGCGGGCGACTTTGGTTTGGTTCAGTAGGCGGAGTATCTGTTTTTGATCCCTCCAAAGAAAAGATTAGCAATGCCGCTCCCAAAGTACATATAGAAAATATTAGCGTTTCCGGTGAACTTATTTCAATGAAAGAGCCACTGGATATTGGAAGTGATAACCACAATATCACCTTTGATTTTATCGGTATTAGCTTTACGGCTCCTCATCAGATGGAATACCGCTACCGGTTAAAAAATTCGAATGAAGGATGGCAAGAAACCACCCAGCCTTCGGTTCGGTATTCTGCGCTCATGCCCGGAGATTATACCTTTGAGGTAAAGGCACGGAATTTTAATGGATATTGGAGTCCCCAGGCTGCCAGTATTAGTTTTTCGGTGCAGGCTCCGTTTTGGCTGCAGTGGTGGTTCATTGCACTGATTGTTATCGCTTTGGCAGGAATAATCCTGTTTATTTATAATTACTATCGCGTTAAAAAGATGGTAGAAATGGAGCGGATGCGCGTACGAATTGCCAGCGATCTTCATGATGATGTAGGATCAGCTCTAACAGAAATTGCTTTGCAATCTGATTTTCTGCAGACAATGGAGGTGCCGGATAAGCTTGAAGAATCCCTAAAACAAATTGGTGCGCAAAGCAGGAGGATCGTCTCCAGCCTGGATGACATCGTTTGGTCTATTGATGCCCGTAATGATACCGTAGGAGATCTGACCGATCGCATGCAGGATCACATGAATAATGTACTGCCGGACCGGAAGGTATATTACGATTTTGATTGTGATATGCAGCAACAGTTGGATGTATCATTAAAAGAAAATCTGTATCTAATATATAAGGAGGCGGTAAATAATATAGCTAAGCATTCTAATGCCGATCGTGTGGATGTAAAGTTATGTGCTGATGGAAGTGGATTTACATTGGGGATTAAAGATAATGGGACTGAAGTTACGGGATCGCGAAAAAGTGGACAAGGATTGAGTAACATGAAAATGCGAGCGAAACGAATAGATGCAGAAATTACATTTAATAATAAGAATGGTTTTGAAGTGATAGTAGAGAATCGTAATTAATTAGTACGGATTTAGTTTAAAATGTAAAACTTTGGTATCATGGCATCAGTAGTCGGAATTGTTGAGGACAACAAAAAAATACGGGATTTAATACAGCGCTACCTGGATATGCAGGATGAATTGTCGTGCCCGGTTGCGGTAGATTCGGTAGAGGAGATGCAGGAATATCTGGAAGAGCATCCTGCGCCTGATGTTATTTTGATGGATATCCAGCTTCCGGGCATGTCGGGAATAAAAGGTATTGGGCTGATCAAAGAGAAGTATGAAGATGTAGATATCATCATGCTTACGGTATATCACGATTCCCATAAAATATTTAATGCTTTGCGGGCGGGTGCATCGGGATATCTGCTAAAACATACCTCTTTACCTGAGATTAAAGAATCGATCCTTAAACTGGTTGATGGCGGCGCGCCCATGTCTCCACAGATTGCGCGGAAAGTGATTAACCATTTTCAAGAAAATGCGCCGAAAAAGAATACCGATTCAGATTTGACGCCTCGCGAACATGATATCGTGAATGGACTTGTAGACGGATTAAGCTACAAAATGATTGCTGACCGCTACGATATTTCTATTGATACTGTTCGTGCTCACATCCGTAATATTTACAAGAAGCTGCACGTTAATTCTAAAGCAGAAGTCATTGCCAAGTCACTAAAGGGAGAAATTTAATTACTCCCTTCGCATGAATATGTGATTGATCACTGTGTAATAGATTTATAAAATAGTGATAGAAAATAACTGGAACGTCAGATTACTCTGCTGAAATTTAATACGGAGATTGTTATGAAACTGTTCAAAGCATTGATTATTACGCTGATGTCACTCCTCCTAACGGGTTGCTATACCCAGCTTCAGTATAGCCAAACCATGAAGAAGGTTACGGATAAGAAAGAAACAAGCGATACTCCTGCCTATTCCTGGAGTGGTGAGGAGAAAGCTGAATCTTCTCAAGATAAGAGTGACGAGAATGTAGCTAAGGCAGAGCATCAACAAGAGGAAACTGAAGAGTATATTCCCGTCTATTATAAGGATTATGAGTATGCCACTAAATATGGTGATGTATTCAACTTTTATGGTAATGATTGGTATGGACATAATACGTATCCATATTCGGGATATAGCTCTTTTGGTTCATGGCATCCATTTAGTTACGATCGGTGGGCTTATCACAGCTTATATGGACGCTGGTACGATCGCCCGCATTATGGGTTTTCGATTAGCCTAAGTTGGGGATGGCCGAGTTATCATTACGGATATTACGATCCATTCTATCATCCCTATCATTATAATAATTATTGGCACCGATATTACAGTCGATATGCCTATGGATATTGGAATTTTTATGGAAAATCCGGGTATGGCCAAGGTTATTATCCCGATGATAAACAAAGAGAAGATAGCAATATTCGTTATGGGCCGCGTTCTATTGGCACAAACCGAGTTGATACAGATAGAAATAGAACCAGAACGGTTAATAGCGATCGATCAGCTGCGGTGACCAATCGTACATCATCAACTGTTCGCACCCGATCGGTAGGAACAACTCGCACCCGAGGTACTTCCGGTCGCTCATCTGTTAATCGTGACAAGAGCCGGGATAATAGTTCCTCAAATCGGAGCCGATCAAGAGGGCAGGATCAAATCAATAATAATAGCCAGCAGACGAGTCGGTATGACTATCGGAACAGAGGTGACGAGATACCGCTTGTAATTGATGAAAAACAGCTGGAACAGATTCGAGATCGAATCAGGGATAATAATAGAAATAATATTATTTACCGCTCTCGCATAAATAATGAAAGGGAGAGAACAACATTTTTCAATAGGATGAAGAATTTCTTCGAACAAAACGGCAGTCGCTTTACGAATGGAAATAATGGACGGACTCTGCGTACCAGAAGCAGCACTCCCTCTACCAGAAGGTCAAAGATAAATCGAAGCTCTAGTTCTAGTAGTAATCGCAGTTCGGTAACAAAAAGTAAATCGTCGTCCAGCAATTCCCGTTCTCGGGGCAGTAGTTCTTCATCCAGAAGTCGAAGTGATAATAGCAGCTCGTCTTCCGATTCTGACAGAAGTCGTGGCAACTGATAGCTAAGCGACCATATTCCAACGCAATCATTTTCAATTCATGAATGATAGAAGTATGTCTAAAAAAAGTATTTTGCTACTCATTGGTGTGTTCATTATTTTTGCTACTCAAGTAAAAGCACAGAGTGCGGATGACGTGCTGCGATACAGTCTGGAATATCCCTCATATGATCCCGTAAGTTTAGTGATACCGGGGGTTAGCAATGCCACCGGATTCGGAGCTTATCAGGAAAATCCGGCATCGATGGCGCTGTTTGATGAGAGCTTTCTCTCGATGGGGCTTAGCAGCCGTTTTATCGATGAAACAGGTACCTATTTGAGCAATACGTCCAACAACTCCGATAATCAGACAGGTATTGGTGACTTGGGATTGGTTTATAAAGTTCCTACTACGCGGGGCAGTTTGGTTGTAGGAGGCGGATACAGTCAAACAACGGATTTTAATCGTGCCCTATCTGCTTCGGGTAGAAATGAACGCTCTACCATCACTGATTTTTATAATACGACTGCTGATGACAGCCTCTTTTTTGCAGCTTTTGATGCTTATGCTGTCGATTTTGCTACTACGGATAGTTCTTTCGCCGAGACTTCCTCCATTTTTCGAATCGGTTTTCCGCAGTATCCCGGCATCAATCAGGATATGGAACTGACCGAGCGTGGTAAAACAGGGGAATATTCGCTTTTTTTAGCAACTGAATTTTTGGAGAATTTCTATGTCGGTGGTTCTATAGGTTATTACAGCGGGACCTATACCTATCGAAGAGAGTTCTTGGAATCAGATCGGCAGAATGATTACGATGCCACATTTATCGATTCAGACGGTGACGGTAACCCCGATACGGATATCGATAATATTTTAAGTGAAGATCGAATAGACGCCGAAATTCAGGCGTTTAGCGCTCGACTGGGAATTATTTATGAGCCAATACCTGAATTTAGACTGGCCGCCAGTTATGAGTTTCCCTCCAAGCTCTTTATTGATGAAGAGTTCAACACCATAATTACAACCACTTTCGATAATACTATTCAGTTTTCTGATGAGGCCCCGGGCGCGTTTTCATACACAATAACACGTCCTCAGCGAATAAAAGCTGGCGTGACATTTAAGGGGGTTCCAAAGCTTACGCTGTCAGGATCAGCTGAGGCTATAGCCTATTCCGATGCAGAAATCAATTTTGATGAGCTCGATCTTAATCCCCTAGAAAATGATATCAATAATGAAGTCCAATCTGCATTCAATGATGTCGTAAATTTGAGAGGCGGCTTGGAATACAAGACCAATGACACATTTACCACCCGATTTGGATATGCATACTTCCCCAGTCCGCAGGATGGTATCAATAGTGATCGCCAGTTTATTAGCGGTGGATTCAGTGCCGTTTTAACCAAAGGTCTTACGTTCGATTTTGGTATCCAATATAGTTTCTGGGATGATCAAAATGCGCTCTATTCTACGCCTGATGTCACTGAAGTTGTTCAAGAGGAGGTTACCCGTCTTAATGTGATGGCCGGCCTTAAAATGACTTTGTAAGGATTTATTGGTTATTGACCTGCGACTTTGATGTAGTAGTAATATCAAACTTGGCCCAGACGGGCAGGTGATCTGAAGTCGTATTACCGTAGTTTTCTATATAAGATTGTGGATCGTAATAAACTTCAGTACTGTTTTGTATGTGTTCATCAAACAGTTCATCGCTAATTGTGATATGATCAATAAGATCTTCGTAATTTACTGATGCCGATTCTCCCGCCTCAGAAAGTGGTTCGGTAATTACGTCAAAGTCATCTGTATCATTAACAAATTGATAATAGGGTGTTTGGGCATAATTGTCGGGACTTTCCTCGTAATAGATTGATTCATCCACATCGTCGTTGTAATCCCCTAGCAAAATAACATTGGCCTCCGGTTTATTATCCAACAAGTAATAATATAAACCCTCAGCGGCTTTTTTACGACGCTCATACGCTTGAGCATACTCTTCGGAACTACTTCCTGTATTTGCTTTTCCGTGAATAACAACAGCATAAAATTCCTGCGTGGTATTTTCGTAGGTATAGTTAAATCGGAAAAACAGGGGAGTACGTCCACTAGCCCAGTAGAATGACCAGTCGTTTTGATATTCTTCTCTCACATCTTCAATTGATCCCGCCTCTAGGGAATCAATCGTATTGGTGTTATAAACAAAGGCCATTTTCTGACTTCTGGGAACATGGCTTGCCGTAAAACCGCTGTATCCATCCATGTATTGGACGATATTGTTGAGAGCTTCTTGATCTGCAACTTCTTGAAAAGCGTAGAGATCCGCATCCAAAGAGTCTACGACTTCAACAATATTTTTGGTTTGCAGATCCCAGTCAGAAGGCCCGGTAAACCCTGTGCCAAATCCAAGTAGATTCCATGTTACTGTTTCCAATACTCCATCAGGCGATACCGGGTCATTTTGCTCAATTTGTTCTTCCTGTTCCTCTTCCTGCTCTTTATCGGGGTCTTCTTCGGCTTGATAGGGGGTGCCACACGATGCTAAAACGAACAGTAATGCAGTAAGAAAATAGGAGAGCTTTTGAAACGATAAATTCATTAACAGTTACTTGTTGGTTTTTGGGTTAACGCTTAGCACGGGACTTTTTACATGTCGGGCAACATTTGCCGTGGTACTACCCATCATTAAGTAATCGATGCCGGTGCGTCCCACTGTAGACATAACTATAAGATCGTGCGGATTATTGATGTTGTAATTGAGTATGGCCTCGTGAGGGGTATCTTCAGATATAATTACTTTTGTCTCCAGAAGGTCGCCCATTTTGTGCATCTCTTCTTTGGCTAAAACTTTGAGCCGCTGTTGGCGAAGCTGCTTTTTGGATTCATCGGGCTCATCTTCATGCTGAGGATCATACGGCATCACGTTGACTAGCTCGAGTTTAGCATTAGCTTTTTTGGCAATTTCCATAGCTACAGAAAATGCCTCTTTAGAGTGATCAGAGAAATCCGTAGTCACCATTATGCGTTCTAAATTCGCAAGTTCCCGTTCTTCATTAACAATCAAAACCGGCACATGGGCCATTCGAAGCACCTTTTCGGAAACGGATCCCAGAAAAAACCGGGAAAATCCCGTACGTCCGTGTGTAGTCATCACAATCATATCAAAATCTTCGGATTCTTCTACAATAGATTGGGCCGGATTGCCGATAGAAATTAATGGTTCGGTAACCAGTGAGGAATCAATTTCATCGTTGGCCAGTTCTGATAGCCGTTCGTGAAGAGCTTTCTCAATTTCATCAAAATCTTCCATCGTAGACGTTCCCATTCCAAACATGTAAGGACCACCATCGACCTCATTAAGCGGTAAGTAGGAGTGAAATGGAGTAATGCTTCCGTTAAATAGTTTAGCCAGTTTCTCGGCGGAATGAAGCGCTTTTGAGCCAAGGTCAGAAAAGTCGAGTGGGACGAGTATTTTTATATTTTCCATGATGGTAGTATTTAATTAGTAGCTTTATTTAAAATACAAAAATATCTTTTTATCTCAGAACCAGCCTTTACGTTTAAAGAAGAGAATCATAATTATTGCTAGAATTCCCATTATGCCGAGCGAAGCAGGATATCCCCAATACCAGCTGAGTTCCGGCATGTTGTAGGGGCTTACTCCGGGATCAAAATTCATCCCATAAATTCCCGCAACAAATGTTAACGGAATGAAAATGGTGGCAATAATGGTAAGCACTTTCATCACTTCGTTCATTTTATTGCTCACGTGCGACATATACATATCATGAAGACCAAGAATCATATCACGGTAATTCTCGATGTTATCAATTACCTGAATCATGTGATCGTACACATCACGGAGATATATTTTAGTGCTATCATCTATAAATTCTGATTCATCTCTGATAGCTGTGTTGATGGCGTCACGCAACGGCCAAACCGACTTTCGGAAGAAGATAATTTCACGCCTGATTTTATGAATCTGCTCGAGTAGGTGATCCTCGGGATCTTTCAGCAGTTCATCTTCAAGCCGTTCAATATCATCAGCTATGTGTTCAATGATATTGAAGTAGTAATCCACAACGGCGTCAACCAAAGCGTAAGTCAGATAGTCGGTACTGTGCTTTCGGATGCGTGATCCTTTGATAGCCAGGCGATCGATAATTGGCTTAAAATGATCAACATCAGTTTCCTGAAACGAAAGAACATAATTTTTTCCAAGGACAATGCTGATCTGTTCGGCTTTAATTTTTTGTTCTTCCTGGGAATAGGAAAGCAGGCGAAGTACAAAAAAGATACAGTTGTCGTAGACTTCTACTTTGGGGCGCTGAGCTGTGTGAACAATATCTTCCTGGATGAGCGGATGCAGTTCAAAGAAATTCCAGATCGATTTCAGTTTTTCGGTATCATGCAGACCCCGTACCTGCACCCAGGTTTTTGAAGGAGCATCCAAATAAGGCTGGACCTTTTGGATTTTATTAATTGGAATATCATCAATGTGTTCTTCATCATAATCATGAACGGTAATTTTGATCTCATCCATATGCCGTTCACCGATATGCTCAATGGTACCGGGTGCAGTACCCGGTTTTTTACGGTGCCCTGCTTTGCGAAAACGAATGCTGGGCAACATCTCTTTTACCTTCCCTGAAGTAGTCATATAAATAGATATTTTTTAGATAGTGGCAATAATATGGTTAAGCTAAAATCCTAAAACAAGCTATAAAAGAATATGCTCCTAATTTATAAATGCTCCGAACTGTTTCTTTTTCTTAGGATCCAATGTATGATAGGAGGTGCTATAAAGAGGGCTACAACAATATTTCCTGTGTATTGATAGATTAAAACAGCCGCTAAAATACATACCAACAGTATGATCAGGGAGATCAAATTTGTTTTCTGTTTGATATCCATCGTTTACGTAGCTTCTATGCGCAAGACTTCGAGTGGGGTCTTTTTATAGACGCTTCGGCTGTTAAACATACCAATTAAAATGGTAAGTCCGGTAACGATTAAGGTGCCCAGAACTATAACCCAGAGGTTGGGTGTAAAGGTGATATCAAAATAGAAATAGCCTAACAGCCAGGTAGCACCTACCGAAAGAATAAGTCCCGTAAGTGCAGATAGAATTCCCAGGAACAGATATTCTACCGATAGTATTTGGATGATCTGTTTTTTGCTGGCTCCGATGGTCCGCAGCAATACGCTTTCTTTGATGCGTTGGAATCGGCTGGTAGCTACAGAACTGGCAAGGACGATAAGTCCAGTAATAATGCTAAACAGTGCCATAAACTGTACAGCAAACGAAATTTTATCGATAAACTGGTTGATGGTCTCTAAGATACGACTCACATCAATAGCGGAAACATTGGGATATTTCTGAACTACTGCTTGTTGAATGGAGGCCGAAACCTCTTGGTTGGGTGCCCGCGATACTGTGACATAGATTTGCGGGGCAGGTTCTAACACACCGGTCGGAAAAAGCATGAAAAAGTTAGGCTGCACGCGTTGGAAATCCACCTCACGAATGCTGCCCACAATTGCTTCAACCGGTACGCCCTGTACATCAAAGGTAAGCGAATCCCCAATTTCCAAGTTGAGATCCTCGGAAATCTCTTTGGCCGCTGATACGGGAACGCGCCCGGTATCGGGGGCTTGTCCAATCCATTCCCCTTTGAGCAGCGTCTCGGAATCAATCAGGCTGTCACGATAGGTGGATCGATATTCTCTTCGCAGCGCCCAATCGTGTACGTTATTAGTGCTGTCATCATCAATTTCTTGAGTACTGCGTCCGCGAAGCGAATCCAGACGCATGGTTACCATCGGCACATTTTGGAGAATCGGTACATCATTTGCTTCTAAAAGCTGATTGAGCCCCTCATTTTGATCAGGTTGTATATCAAAGAAGATAAGGTTGGGAGCGTCATCGCGCGTGGCAAAATCGAGTTCCTCCATTAACATATCCTGACTAAAGTAGAGCGTGCTGACCAGCAGCATCCCCAATCCCAAAGAAAGCATGAGCGTGGTTGTTTGGTTGTGCGGGCGATATAAATTTGCCAAACCCTGTCGCCACACGTATGACCAGTGGGAAGGGAAAAACCGGCGGATAAGCTTAATCAGTAATTTTGCAACCAACCATAGTAAGCCGAAGGCAATGATCATTCCGGCCGTAAATAATCCGCCTACAATCCAGTCGGAAGTTAAAAGGGTGGCATATCCCATAACAACCAGCGCTACGGCTACGTAGATAATAGCTTTTGTCTTATTTGATAGCAGCGCCGTAATTGATCCCTCCATAGTACGCAGGGCATACAGCGGTGAGGCCTTGCGAAGCGCAAGGAGCGGTAACAGGGCGAAGGCAAGGGCAACACCCGTGCCGGTAAAAAGACCAAGCCCAATGGCCAACCAAGAGGTTGTGAGCTCAACATTCACGGGCAGAAAATCACTGACCAGACCGGGTAATAAGTATTGAACACCTACTCCAATCACCGTTCCTGCAAGGGCTCCCAGAAATCCCAAAACAATAGCTTGTATAAGGAAGATACTCATCGTCTGATCGGAGGAAGCCCCAAAACACCGAAGAACGGATGCAGTGCTGATCTTTTGGTTAATATACACGTGGATGGAACTTGCCACACCTATGCCACCCAGCAGCAGAGCGATAAAGCCAACGAGATTCAGGAATTTGCCGAGATTACCGACCGCCTCACCGATTTCTTCGCGGCGTTCTTCTACCGTTTCCGTGTCAATATCAATGCCCAGTGCATCCTGCAGGGAGTCGACATGGGCTTCAATGGCGTTCATGTCCCGCACATCAGTAAAACCAAAATACTGCTTGTACTCTACGCGGCTGCCGCGCTGAATAAGGTTTGTGGCTTCCAGCATAGAAGCGGGAATAAATATGCGAGGCCCAACCATCGCAGCGGCCGCAGCTTCTCCCGGGACTTTGGTTATTCCCCCTCCGATAGCAAATGTGACTTCTCCGACTTTGATGGAATCTCCGACCTCAATATCGAATTGGGTCATAAGCGCCTGATCGACCAGGGCAGTGGTATCCGTTTTGAATGTTTGGGCAGCTTCTTTTGGGATGGTTTCGAGTGCCCCGTAAAAGGGGAAGTTTCCTTTCAGCGCGCGGACATTAGCCAACCGGGTATTTCCATTTTTAGGAAACAGCACCATTGATGGAAATTCCGTTATGGTGGATTGTTCGCCACCCAAGGTGTCAAAATAAGCGGTAAGTGTATCGGGTGGAGGCTGCTCGGTTTCAATTTCGAGGTCAGCGCCCAGCAGTTCTTTCGACTGATTATCAATAGTATTATTGAGGCTGTCGCGAAATGAAGTAATTGCTACCTGTGCCGCCACGCCGATAATAATGGCAGATATATAAACGAACAATCGTTTTTTGTTGGATCGGGCATCGCGCCAGGCCATCTTCCATGACCATTTAGAAAAGAATGATGACATAAATCTAATATCTAAAAACTCTTATTGAACCTGTTCTGCAGTGGGATTATCAATCCATTCGTCTTTGTGGATCTGCCCGTTTTTAAGTCGGATGATGCGCTGACACTGCTCTGCCAGTGATAAATCATGCGTTACCAAAACGAGTGTGGTGCCGCGAGCTTTATTGAGATCGAAAAGCAATTCTTCGATAGTGCCTCCAGTTTCGGAGTCCAGATTTCCGGTGGGTTCATCTGCAAAAAGAATCTTTGGTTTGTTGATGAATGCTCGTGCAATCGCAACGCGCTGCTGTTCGCCGCCCGAAAGTTGAGCAGGATAGTGACTCATCCGATCAGCAAGCCCAACTTGTGTAAGTAACTCTTCGGCATCGCGCTGTACCTCGGAAGTTTTTACTCCACGGAGTTCAAGCGGTACCATTACATTTTCTAAAGCGGTAAGGGTGGGTACCAGCTGAAAGGTCTGAAAAACGAAGCCCACGTGTTTATTGCGTACTGCCGCACGCTGATCTTCACTAAGCGGACCTAATTTTACATTATTAAGTGTAACTTCGCCGGTTGTAGGACGATCGAGCCCGGCGCAAAGTCCCAGCAGAGTCGTTTTTCCGCTGCCCGACGGACCCACGATAGAACAGGTGGTACCTTCTTCTACCGAGAAATCGACGTGATCAAGAACAGTTAATTTTTTATCCCCACTTCTAAATTGTTGTGTGAGATTTGTAACTTCCAAAATTGGATTTAAAGCCATAAAAATAATATCGTAATTGAATTATGGGTAGTAACATCTCCCAACGGGTGAATCATTCCGTAAAGGAAAGCGTTTCCCAACCTAAATGAAAATGTTATAACAATAATTTACGCTAACTGATTTATGAAACGGATTTTGACTGCTATTGTTTTGATTTTTTTACTTCCGATGTTGCTCTTCGGACAGAAGTCATCCAAACGCATACTTTTCTTTGGTGATAGTATTACTGCAGGATATGGAGTAGGAGAAGAAAATGCTTTTCCGGCGTTTGTCCAGCAGAAAATTGACTCGCTCGATTGGAATTTCAAAGCAATTAATGGGGGTTCGAGCGGTGAAACATCAGCAGGTGGTTTGTCCCGCATCGATTGGATGTTACGCCAGCCGGTATCTGTTTTTGTGCTTGAGCTGGGCGGCAATGACGGACTTCGTGGTATTGATTTGGATGCAACGAAGAAGAATTTACAGAAGATTATTGATAAGGTTGAAATCAAGTATCCGGAAGCATCGATTGTTATTACCGGTATGCAGGTACCGCCTAATTTAGGCCCCGAATACACCGGAAAATTTAAGGAGATATATCCCGAATTGGCCGAAGAAAATAATGCCGAACTAATTCCTTATTTTTTAGATGATTTGGGAGGTGATTCAGAATTAATGCAGTCTGATGGAATCCATCCCACAGAAGCCGGCCATAGATTATTAGCAGAGAAAACCTGGAAAGTCCTAAAACCGATTTTACAATCTAAAAGAGCAGATAATCATACTAATTAAAAAGGATACACTATTATTATGCGCAGGATAAAAGGGATTTTATTAGTTGTTAGCATACTTTTTTTATTCGGATTTACGGAGCAGGCCCAAGCTCAGCAGCTCGATTATGAACCGAAAGTGCTGCTGGTGACCGCCCATCCTGATGATGATGCTCTCTTTGCGGCCACCGTTTTTAAAACCACGCATCTGTTGGATGGTGTTGTAGATTTGGCAATTATGACGAACGGCGAAGGCGGATATAAATATTCAACATTGGGGAATTATATTTACAATCGCGAGCTCGACAGGGAAGAAGTAGGTCGTGAATATCTGCCGGGCATTCGCAAAAGGGAATTAATGGCCGGTGGTAAAATTGTAGGTATGCGCAACTACTTCTTTTTCGATCAGGTGGATGAAGAATATTCAAAAGATATTTCACCGGCGATGCAAAAGTGGGATACCGACTGGATTAAACAGAGACTTCAGAAAATTTTGAAAGAGGAGCAGTACGATTTTGTATTTACCATGACGCCATCCAAAACGACGCACGGGCACCATAAAGCCTCAGCAATTTTGGCCCTGCAGGCAATACAAGAGCTTCCCAAAGACGAACGTCCCTTTGTATTTGCTACGACTATTACTGATTCACTGGGAGATAAAATCAACTATTCCCAGTTGGAAGGTTATCCGATTTCTAAACTGATGAAAGGACAGCAGCCGATGGAGTTTGATCGTACAAAAAAGTTTGGGTTTGATAATCGGTTGGATTACAAGATTATTGCTAATTGGGTGATTGCAGAGCACAAATCGCAGGGCACTATGCAGCTGCTAATGGGACGCGGCAATGTAGAGCAATATTGGCCATATGCTATTAACGACAAAAAAGATCTGATAAAAGCGAAGGAATACTTTGAGGCCGTTAATAAAGTTCCAGTTTACCGAAATCCCAATGTGGAGTTTCGGAACTAAAAAAGAGATGCCATTATTAACTGCAATGGCATTTCTACAAAAAATCACCTTTTGAATTTATATGTCACTGATACATTTGCGGAAACACTAACAGTCTGATCAAATTCTAACAGCCCGCTATCAGGAGCTCTGCTTGCCGCCATTTCCATCATGGGCCGGGACGGACGACTACTGTATGAGTGGCTTATATTTTTTATACCAGAGATTGTTAATCCAGTTTCTTCAGCAATAATTTCAGCTTTCTCACGTGCAATTCTTAATGCTTCTTTAAGGGCTTCATTTTCGCCTTTTTCGGATTCACTAGATGTAAAATTACCGCTGAATTCATCAAAACCATTTTCAATAAGCGTAATCTGAATTTGCTCGTAGATATCGAAATCATCCAGCGTTAAAGTAACGTTTTGACGTGTTTGAATACGTTTATCTTCCTTATTTCTGTACGAACCGTTATAGCTTTTATTGATGGAAATAGGTTCAAAATTGAGCTCTTCATCTTTTATGTCATACTTTTTTAGCTGCGAAACCAAAACTTTCTCTCGTTCCTTGTGAAGATCATACGCTTCCTGTGGGGTATCTCCTTCAGCATTCAGGTTGATTTGGAAGGCAATTTTATCGGCCGGAACCAGTACTTGGGCAGCGGCATTTATCGATATCTCGTTCTGGGCTTGTCCGGCTGTTGTTAAAATAAAAAGTGCAAGAAAAAGGCTTAAAGCTCTCATAGAATAAATGTTTTGTTTGGAATTAAGTAGGTTGATCACACAATACAGATTGTAGTTTAGCTTGGGAAATATTGGCACCGCAAACAACTATAACAGTGGTTTGATCAGTAAACCGGTCGGGATGCTTAAGTAAACTGGCAATGGCCACGCCGGCCGATCCCTCTACTAATTTGCTGTGGTGCTTGATCATAGAACGAATGGCATCGGCGATTTCGTCTTCTGAAATCAAAATAAAATCATCCACCAGCTTTTTGCACAGTTCAAAAGTGATGGAATTGCGCTCAAATCCACCGGCTGAACCATCCGAAAGGGTCGGCTTGGATTCCACTTCGCGGTATTCCCCGGCACGTACGCTAACGCTCATCTCCGGTGAATTTTCTGGCTGACAGCCAATTATGTTTGTATTGAGTGATTGATCTTCTACATAAGTACCGATCCCTGAAATGAGTCCGCCACCTCCGACCGTAACTAAAATATTATCAGGCTTGGGAATGGTGTTTAATATTTCCATCCCAATGGTTCCCTGTCCCGCTACAATCTGCGTATCGTTGTATGGTGATATATAGATCCATCCGTTTTTCTTGGCGCATTTGCGAGCATAGGTTTCGGTTGTATAGGGATTATCCCCGTGGAATTCGATTTTCAAATCAAAAGCCCTGATGGATTCTACCTTGGATGAGACCGCATTATGCGGCAGAAAAACCTTCCCTTTAATGCCCAGTAGATAACAAGCACGGGCAAACCCGAGTCCGTGATTTCCCGTTGAGGCAGTAACGGGCAAGCTTGTGATATTTTGTTCTTGTATCCACTTGAGCTTGTTTAAACTTCCGCGTGCTTTGAAGGATCCGGTTATCTGTTCGCTTTCAAGTTTCAGATAGACATCGCCATTGCATTGGTTACTCAGCCAATGTGAATAGATCAACGGCGTATGAAAAACATCATCTTGGATACGATTGTGAGCTTGTTCAATTTCTTTAAGTAGCTCCATACCAATTACTTTATTTTAGGTAATATTGAAGGAAGCATTTTTGAAACCCACTGCTGGTACATCTTTCCAGAAGGGTGTAAGTCGTCACTAGCCGTTAGTTCGGGGTTATCCAGTGCTTTCTCAGAAATAGGGGTGATATTGATAAATGTTATTCCGTACTCTTCTGCAATGGATTGGGCGGTTTCGTTATATTGCTTCAGTTCTTTCCGTATTTGTTCAGGATTACGAATTTGTCCAAATGGAGTGGCCCCATAATTGGGGATAGAAACCACAAACACATCTTCCTTCCCATCTTTTGCAAAAGTAATAGCTTGGGAAAGCAGTTGCTCAAACTCCTGCTCAAACTGTTCAAAATTTAAGTTTTGATACTGGTTATTAACGCCTATAAGTAGCGAAACTAAATCATACGATTTTTGGGGATTTTTTTCTTTGATTGCTTCTTGTAAGTCAGCGGTAGTCCAGCCGGTTTCGGCAATAATATCAGGAGGCGAAACAGAATAGCCGCGCTGGCGAAGAGAGTCAGCAAGCTGAACTGGCCAGCGCTCCTCTTTATCGACGCTTTCGCCAATTGTATATGAATCACCCAGAGCCAGAAAGGTGATTTCTTGGAAGCTGATTTCTTGGTCGGAAACGGTAGATTTTGATTCCTGCTGACATCCACTAACAAATAGTATGGTCAGTAGTACAATAAAACAGCCAAATAGTCGCAGATGTTTAATAATCATATTGCAGTTTTTTATTTGAGACTTAGGTAGGTAAGCCTTCCATATCCATAATTTTGAGGGCATTGGTAGAAGGGCAAGGGCCGGGTTTCAGCTTATATTCAAAACTCATCTTGTTGCCCTCAATGGTTTCAGCAAAGTGCCAGTTGCTGAGCTCTGGGATGGATTCTTCCAACTGTGCAAGCTCCAGATCGTGAGTGGAAATAAGTCCGACACCGTTTTTACCAGCTACATTTTTTAGGAATGCTTCACTTCCCTGCAGGCGTTCCCGATTGTTGGTCCCCCGGTAGATCTCATCCACCATAAAAAATACCGGAGTATCATGATCGTCATTGAGCATATTGAGTAATTCTCGAAGGCGTTTTACTTCTGCATAAAAGTGTGACAGTCCATTGTCGAGCGAGTCGGTTACGTTGATACTGCTGAAAATTCGAAAAGGAATCGTAGAGAAATCCGAAGCATTAACGGGTGCTCCTGCAAAGCACATGGACAGATTGATGCCCATTGTTCGCAGGAAAGTGCTTTTTCCAGCCATGTTGGAGCCGGTAATTAGCAGAATATCACCTTTTGAATGAATAGTAACATCATTGGTTACTTTTTCTTCATGAGGGATGAGCGGATGTCCTAACTCAGTAGCAGAAAATGGGGTTGAGGATTGATCATCCGGTAAGGAAAACTGATAATTTGGGTTTAACCAAGCAAAATTGGCCATCGAGCAAAAAGCCTCGAGCTGATAAAAGTGTGTGAGCCACTCATCCAGTTTTGGAGCCAGCTCTTTTTTGTAGGTGCTCAGTTTTTGTGAAAAGTAGAGGTCCCAGGGGACCAAAAAATTGAGCAGTACCCAGACAACCTCACTCTGTTGAGAAGAGGCGGCTCCGGCAATGCGAATAATCCCATTTACATATTTGGATGGAGAATAGTCACTACTCCAATAAGGTTCACAGAATGCTTTCAACTGATTATTTGACTGGTAATTATAGTTTTCCAAGAAGTGTAAAACGGGATTGAAGCGACTGAGCTGCTTTTCAATTTGATGTGCTTCGTTATACAGCCCTGATATTTTATCACTGTTGAAGTTGTAGATCACCAAATACGCTACAAAGCTGATTATAACATAGGGAGCTATGATTCCCATTAGATAGAGCACCAGCAGCACGATATTGAGAGCTGAAAGCCCTCCCAGTATAGACAGAGGAAGCGTATAGTTTACTACTTTAGAATTCCGTAGATAGTCGAGAAGTTCATCGAGGTTCCAGTCGGTTTCGAGCTCCTGCTTGCTGTTGAGCTCTGCCAGAAGGTGTAATTTGTCTCGAAATTGTGGTTTCCCTGTAAGTTCTTTAACAATTTCCTGGCGTTTTTGTATATCATCAATAGCGTGTTCCTGTGTTAGCAGATAGTTTGCCAGCTTATCAGTACTTCCTTGATACGTCGACGTATCAATAAGTTGGAGCAGGGAGTGGTTACCAATGATATCAATGTCGTTGGCAAAGGGATGGTCTTCGTAATTTGGGGTAGTTGCCCGTTTTGGAATGTCTTGCCAACTTAACTGCTGGCGTGCAAGGTGTGTTTCCCGAATAGACTTCCAAATTTCAAACTCTTCTTTTGATTGTTCTACCTTATCGTGGATTTTTATTAATCGGCTAAATCCCAATAGAAAACCTGCCAACGTAATCCAAAAAAGCCATTCCGGTCCCCAATTACCGGCGACATAAACCAGTGTGAGTCCCCCCACAAAACCGAAAAGCCGACCCATTGAAAGGCGACTGCTTAGCTTGTTAAGGGATTCAATGTTATCAGATAGTCTGCGGACTTGATTCTTGAGTGCGTTTGCTAATGACTGTCGGGAATAGTTTTGCATATGAGATTTTGCTGGAATAAAAATATTATGTCGAAGGATAGAGAAAGCAGCGAAAAGATGCAGACAGAAAATAGAGTTATAATTTATTATTGGCCAAGTAATAAATTTTTTATAGATTCAAATAAAGGATAAAAAGATCTTTTATTCTAGTTAGGTGATATATCAAAATAATAAACCCACAATAGTTATGAGTATTTTACAAAAAATAGGTACGATAGTGTTGGTGATGACCATTGCGATGGCATTAATTTCATGCGGCAATTCAGAAAAGCAATCCAATAATGCGACTCAGAATCAGACAGCATCTGCATCTACAACAGGGCAGGCTGGAGTCGTGGATGATGAGTCTAAAGCTCACATCTTGCGAATTGCTAAAGAATCCCCTGATCATACCATACTTGCCAAAGCGATAGAAGCGGCGGGTATTCAAAATGTATTGGTAAATCCGGGACCGTTAACAGTTTTTGCTCCAACTGATGAAGCTTTCAAGGCATTGCCTGAAGGCACACTCGATAATTTGATGAAGCCCGAGAACAAATCAAAGTTAGCCAAAATTTTAACCTCTCATGCATCTCCTGCTTCGCTGGATCAAGATCGACTGGCAAAAGGTATGAATGTCTATCTGGCTACTGGACAGTATGTTCAGTCGGAAGAGAAGGATGATGCTGTGTATGTCAACGGCGCTAAAATTTTAGGCTCTGTTGATGCTTCAAATGGCTATGTCCATGTTGTTGACAAGGTATTCTTGGTGGCAAACTGAGGAAGTCTGTTGTAAGATGAGTGGTAAAGTTCGGTAGCTTTTTAAGTTATTGGTCTTTACTTTTTGTATCAATTTCTGGTTTAAAGAAATCCTTAAATAAAAAAGGCTCTTATCGGAATGCACTAAGCAATTCCAATAAGAGCCAATATTTATCACAAATAAAATGTTCCGTTAGGGGAACAGTGATTTACTTGTCAGCTAGCTTTTGAAGGGTATTAACCAATTTGTTTACCTTCGCAGTTTGGCTGGATTGCGAGGCGTGGCTATCCATATCATTAGCTAACCCATTGAGGAGCTTGTTTTGTTCTGCTCCTGATGTTTTTTCCGCTGCAGCAAGTTGCTTTCTGGCATTATTTAACTGATCGATAGAAAGCCCTTCGCCTCGTTCAAGTTGGTCTACATACGCTTTTGCAAGAGCGAAAGTGGCAGGCCAGTCGTATTTCGGTTGTCCCTGCGGATTGAGTTGCTCGAACGTAACGGTATTGGCAGCTGCAATCTCATTTTCGGTAAGATACGGACTGGGTTCCAGTTCAAAGATATCAAGTCCGCGGGCAATTTCGGAATTCACTATAACGCCGTTGTACCAATATACCGACCAGCTTCCACCCATTTGAAAACGGGTAGAGTCAATGGGTCCGCGATCGTGGTAGGCAATTTCAACGGGATTATTGGGATCGGTCCAGTCGAAAATGGAGATACCACCCTGATACCAGGATTGTACCATAATATCACGATCAGGTACCGGTATCAGCGAACCGTTGTGCGCTACACAGTTTTCTTGTGGTGTCTGTGGCGCGGACATCTTATAGTAGCTTTGGAAATCCATCTTATTGGTTTCATCTATGGTAAAGATGGCGTTTGCACCCCATTCCATTGGGTCTTTCTCGCGGCACTTGGGTTGACCACCGCCGCCCCATTCATCCGTAAAAAGAACTTTGTCGCCTTCATTATTGAAGGTAGCAGAGTGCCAGTAGGCAAAATTCGAGTCCGCAACAGCATCAACGCGCTTGGGATTAGCGGGATCTTCTATATCTAAAAGAAGGCCATATCCTTCGCAAGCTCCACCGGCCAATCCAATTTCGGGATATAAGGTAATATCATGACACTGATTTGGACCCCGATTGGCCATAAGATCTTCTTCCTCGTCATCATTACCGCCAAAGCGTTCTTCAATCATCTTACCAATGTTTTCGCGCAGCATAGCACTGTCTTGTGCTGTGGGTTCCCCAGCGCCGCCGCGTTGCTTTACGACCTGTGCAAGCATCTGTTGAACATAGCGGTCAGGAATGATACGGGGTTGGCCAAAAATTTCAGCTACGAAAGCTCCTTCTGCTTTCGCTTTTTCAATCTGTTCTTTGTCAGCGGGAGACATGCCGTGCGTGGGTGCTTCGGTGAGATTTTCAAAAATGCGCGGGGAGTTAACAATTTTGGCATTCTCGGGATTATCCAAAGGAACCTGAATTACTTCGATTCGGAAAAGAGCAGAGTTTGGATCTTCAGAGGGAGGAGCCGAAGAACAACCCGGTAATTCTTCATCGGGCCGTACCGGAGCTGATCCGGAAACATAAACATAAACGTTTTCATCATCCTGCGGATCGTCTAACACGGAATGTGTGTGCGAACCCCGGCAGGTCTGTACATTGGAAACGTATTCTGGGTTTTCGATGTCGCTGATATCAAAAATTCGTATTCCGCGCAGTCGTTCGTCACTTGCTCTCTCATTAACGCCTTCAGTACCGCAATCGAGGCGTCCGCCGAGTCCTTCGCCGGATACAAAGAGCAGATCACCATAAACGGATACGTCACTTTGAGAAGCCGGACAAAGAAAATCAACTACGAGACTTGGATTTGAAGGATTGGATATATCCCAAACCATAAAACCGTTATAATTTCCCTGGATGGCATAATTTCCTTTAAATGCCAAGTCAGAGTTTGTTGAGCCAATAAAGTCTTCAGGCGGTGGAGTCGTCGAAAGCATCTCGAGATTCCAGATCGCATCTTCGGCATCAAATAGTCCCGCTTTAAGACCAACGCGAGGATCCGGAGTGGGAGGGTTTACTTCATCCAGTGATTGTATATTGGATGTTTCGATGGATTGTTCTTGCTGATTATCTGTCACCGATGATGAAGAGGAACAGGCGTAAGTGCCGAATAGAGCCACTACGAGTAATAGTCCCAGCCAGCGCTTATTTGCTCCGTCTAACCCGGCAGCAGAAGTGATGCGGTTGTAAAGTGAGTTCATAAAGTTGGTTTTAAGTTAAAGGTAAGGCATTAATAATATGTTATCCTGATTCGGTAAGCTGATCGAGCATTTGTTGCATGCGGTCAATCTCGGTGCGTTGATCTACCTGTATATCGGATGCCAACCGGAATGCCTGATCATCCTGTGCGGCACCATCGGTATTAAACAGGTTTTCGACCATATATACTGCGCCCGAGTGGTGTTCAATCATGTATTTAAGAAAAAGTCTGTCGAAATCTGATCCTTTTGCAGCAGCTAAATTCTCAATCTGTTGCTGCGACAAGACACCCCGCATTTTTTTGTACATGGTATAGGGTTTACCATTGAGCTCTATCATTAAATTCAGTCCTTCAATTTCAATGTCTGGCACGGGCTGGTCTCGGTCATCCAGCCACTGTTGCATGGATTTTATTTCATCTTTCTGAGCATTGATGATGCGTGCTGCCAGTCGCTGTATTTCTGGACTGGCTCCATTCTCAGGGGCTAAGCGAGACATAACAAGTGCCTGTGCATGATGGGCAATCATTCCTGTCATAAATTTTACATCGGCCTCAGTGAATGAGGTTCGGGAACTTTCAATACGATCCCAGTAAAGCTCTTCAAGTTCTGATTTATCCGTTGAAGTGTCCGAAGATTTTGTTGCTGTTTTTTCGCTGTGTTGACAAGCCGTTGTTCCTGTTAAAACAAGAAAGGCCAGAAATATTTTTAAAACTTTCAAACTATTGAGTCTTTTAAATTTAATGAAGAGAATGTCCTAATTCCTTTATAGCACAAATAGTGAATGACGATGAACATAATAATTGCAAATTCACAAAAATACTAATGCGATTATTTTAAAAAATGAAAATTAATACATCCTGATTTACCTCATCATAGTGATTAATTAACTGTTTGTTGGGATAGAATTTCTATCAAAATATCAGACGTAAAACCTCCACTTAAGTTTCAGAAGAGATGGAAAAAATTAGTCTTGATCAAAAACAGAAAATGAGAAAAATCTGGAACCGACGGAGCCAAAAGACCTCAAGTTGGATTCGTCATTATAGAACAGCAGGGTTTATCCAGATATAAGTTTTTAGAAAAAACTTACCTTTTTGTAATATCAACGATACGGATGATAGGTCCTACCATTCTATAACTGCCTATGTTTTCTTCCACATTGGCCGAGACCGTAACTTCAAGTCCATCTTTTTGAAATTCAGAGGGCAGGTTGGTGGGTTCGTAAGTTTCTTTATCCGTTTCTATCGCCCAAAAGCCGCCTTCAATTTCCATATAGGTTACTTCTCCCTCGAAGTAGAGCTCGGCATCCTCTGAAGATTTCAGATCATTGCAGTGCGTTATGGTAAGTGCAATTAATAAAATGAACAGTAGCTGTTTTATCTGTTGCATCACAAATAATTTGGTTTTTTACCTTTGTTAAAGGCTAAAAAAGTCTGGTCCTTTTATCAAACTTCGTGTGATTACCTGATGGTATATGGTATAAGATGTATATAAATAAGTTAGGCCGGAATTTTATTCAAATCCCGGCCTATAGTAAATAATAGGGAGTGATGGACTAAATATTAATTATCCACCTCGAGTCCTCTGCGTTTCAACAGATGTTTGACATCCGGTTCCTGGCCACGATACTCTTTATAGAGTTCCATGGCTTCATCACTGCCACCCTGAGAAAGAATATACTCACGGAATCGATTGCCGTTTTCTCTTTCCAAACCGCCTTGTTCTATCATATAAGCAAATGCATCAGCGGCAAGTACTTCACTCCAGATATAGGCGTAGTAATTGGCAGCGTATCCCCCGGAAAAAATATGAGCAAAATAGGGCGATTTATATCTTGGCGGTATGGCCTGCATGTCCAGATCGTATTTTGCAAGGGCATTGTTTTCAAATGTCTGTACATCTTGCGGGATATCATCTTGATCCAGCAGGTGCCATTCCATATCGAGCATAGTGGCCGCCAGGTATTCCTGCGTATCAAAGCCTTGGTTAAAGTTACTGGCTTCAATGACCTTGTCGAGTAGATCCTGGGGAATTTGCTCCCCGGTTTCGTAGTGGATGGCATAATTCTCGAGTACTTCTGGCTGTATAGCCCAGTCTTCTTCAAAGGTGGATGGAAATTCTACAAAGTCGCGGGGTACGGAGGTTCCTGATTGTGATGGATACTTTACATCGGAGAAAAGTCCGTGCACGGCGTGCCCCATTTCATGGAACATAGTCGTGACATTGTCAAAGCTGACGAGGGCAGGTTCTCCTTCAGCGGGAGGAGGGATGTTCATCACGTTTACAATCACCGGCTTTTTGTCCAGAAGATGTGATTGCGAAACAAATGAGTTCATCCAGGCTCCACCACGCTTGGAGTCGCGCTCAAAATAATCAGCGTAAAACAGCCCGATTTGTTCGCCGTTTTCGTCATATACATTAAATGTTCGCACGTCGGGATGATATACCGGAAGATCATTTCGTTCTTCAAAAGTGATACCGAATAGTTTTTCCATGGTATGGAATACGCCGTCTTTTAGCACACGGTCTAGCTCAAAATAGGGACGTACTTCCGACTCATCGATATTGTATTCTGCCTTACGAACCTTTTCAGCATAGTAATTCCAGTCCCACGGTTGGACCTCTTCATCGATCCCATCTTTTCGCATCATTTCTGTAATGGCATCAGCTTCATTTTGTGAGTTTTGGATTACCGGCGGAATAAGATCCGTAAGCATATCCAGTGCGGCATCCGGTGTTTTAGCCGTTTGGGGATCCAGTTTATAAGCGGCAAAGTTCTCGTATCCCAATAAGTTTGCTTTTTCGGCACGCAGTTTTGCCAATTCCAGAATAATGGGACGATTGTCGATCCCGCCATCTTGTCCAATGCCGCGATAGGCAGAGGCTTTCCATACACGCTCGCGCAAATCACGATTATTCAGACTCTTTAAAATGGGCACGCGCGTGGTGTTGGTGATCGTTAGCAGATACTTACCTTCTTCATCGCGTTCTTCAGCGGCTTCTTTTGCTGCTGAAATACGATCTTCGCTGAGTCCGTCCAGTTTATCAACATCATCAACCAAAACAGCCCGTTCTTTAGTTATCTCAAGTAGATTATCCTGGAATTGAGTCGTAAGCGTAGAAACACGTTCATTGATTTCACGCATACGTTCTTTTTCTTCTTCCGAAAGCTCGGCACCAGCGCGGACGAATTCGCGATGGGTGTCCTCCAGAAGTTTCAGTGAGGCTTCATCCAGCTCAAGTTCGTCTCGTTTTTGGTAAAGGGTTTTTACGCGCTCAAAAAGATTAGCATTAAGCAGGATATCATCAGAATGGGCGGCCAGCTTAGGGGCCATTTCTGACTGTATTTCCTGAATTTGATCATTGGTATGAGCAGAGGTGAGATTATAAAAGACAGAGCTTGTTCGTCGAAGTAGTTCCCCGCTTTCTTCCATTGCTACAATGGTATTTTCAAAAGTCGGTGGCTCGGGATTGGTAGCGATAGTTTCCATTTCTTCCAGTTCCTGTTTCATTCCTTTTTCAAAAGCAGGGCGATAATGCTCAACTTTTATGGCATCAAAATCAGGAGCTTCAAAGGGAAGGGAACTTGCTGAAAAAAGGGGATTGTTATTCATCGAATCTGTTTCACTGTTGGATTGATCGCAGGAGGAGAGCAATAGGCTAAACGCCAGCGATAAAATTAAAAGTTGAGTAATTTTCATCGTACAAGAAGTTAATTAAATGATTTGGTCTCGATCAGTTGAATATAAAGAAATTTGTATGACCCGAAATAATAAATATTGGGTATAAGTTGGGTTTAAAACTGTAATACATCATAAAAAAGTATTTAAGGGTTAATCAGTTTTCATCAGATCTTTTTCACATTATTCAAAGAAGATAGGATAAGAGCTGTCTTCTTTAGTCATGCATAACTACAAGTCTGGTTGAAGCAACTCTTGCACTATTGCAATAGTAACATTTGGGGTACCTAAAAATGCCTTGTCTGGAGGATTGAGCGCACCCCTGATAAGTATTAAAGAATGGTCTGATTCTTGTAATACTACTATTAGAAGAGGCTTGAAAACATAGGATTGATATCGCATTTACATTTTAATGTTTGATAAGCTATCTGTTTTCGGCTCTCCAATTAAAAAGGAGGTTGTTATGTATTCAGATATGAAAAACCCCAAATATGATCTCAGAACATATTACAGAATTTTCTGGGAATTAGGTCTTGTTATATCGCTTCTGATATTTATAGCGCTTACAAAAATAGACTTTGATATAAAGAAATCTGAAGTGACGTTTAAGGGTGAGCAGGAGGTTGTTGAGATGGAAGAGGTAGTACAAACCGAGCAGCAAAATCGTCCACCTCCACCGCCACGGCCACAGGTTCCCGTGGGTGTTCCCAACGATGAGATTATTGAGGATGTAGAAATTAATATTGATGCGGAAATTGATCTGGAGGAGTCCCTGGAAATGCCACCGCCACCTCAGGAGGAAGAAGCTGTTGAAGAAGAGGAAGAGGATTTCTTCGTTTCGGTAGAAAAAATGCCCAAAATGAAATCCAGTTTGGCAGAACTTCAGAAGAAAATTATATATCCTGACAGGGCCCAAAAAGCTGGTATAGAGGGGCGTGTGATAGTACAGTTTGTCGTCAATGAAAAAGGAGAAGTAGAAGATCCGAGAGTTATTCGTGGTATCGGAGGAGGATGTGACGAGGAAGCAGTTCGTGTTGCAAAATTAGCGAAGTTTGAACCCGGTGAGCAGCGGGGAGTCCCGGTTCGTGTTCAATTCACACTCCCGATTATGTTTATGCTTCGTAAATGATCTATGGAATTTCTGCCTACAAATAAATCACGGCAAGAATATAACCACCGACTAATAGTGTTGTAGCTATAATTGCTGTGGGTCTGGTAAAATTGAGGGTGTATTCTCCACCGCGAGGTTTAAAGAGTCGAGGATCGTTGGGATTATAATAAATAAAGCACCAGTAGAAATGTTCGGCTTCAGATTTGTATTGCTCTCCTAAGTTATTTTTATGCCACTTGTAGCTTACAAAAGCATTGTACCCTAAGAGAATCAGGAGAAATAGGATTATGGCTGTTACAATGACAACAACTACCATATTTTTGGTTTTGGATTGCGCCAGCTTAGTATTAAACTGATTATCTGTATAACAACGGACAAGAAGTTATGAGTCTTTTTTAAGCGAGGCAATAGTGGCTCCCCATCCGCTGCGATCGTTAGCCAGGGAGTACGATTGTACCTTGTCATTTCTATCAAGAAGAGCATGCACCGAACGCCGAAGGTTACCTGTTCCTTTACCGTGGATAATGCGAATCTCGTAGATGTCTTCTTGCAGGCATTCATTTATATAATCGGGAATGAGTGAGCCCAGTTCTTCGGGTTTAAAAGTATGCAGGTCAAGCGTTCCGTCAATAGGAATTTCCTTAGGTTCCATAGTTTTAAAATTAGATATTTTTCATAGTAATATTATTATAGCAAGGAGATCAGTAAGATTAAAAAGTCAATAATCAGTGTTTTGCCGGCAAGTGTTTGTTTTTAATTTGGTTATTGTTATATATCGAAAAGTGAAGAAGGAAATAGTCATATCATTTATAGCACTGCTTGTTTTGTTGGTCGGTATAAAGTGCGCCTACTGTCAGCAAGATAACAGTCGTTTTTTGCGGTGGCTTAAAGGTGATCCTGTGAACATGGTTTCGAATGTTCAGTCCGACCAACTTTTAACAATGGCTTCATTTGGGATGGGGATAGCTGCAATGTCGGTTACTGATGCTAATATAAGCAACAGTATGCGGCGGCATTATTCTCAATCCCCGATACTTGATTTCACCAATCGATGGGGAGCTTGGGAAACTGTATTACCGGTTTCGGCGGGTATTTTTGGTACTTCACTGCTTACCAATAATACTAAATTTCAGGATGCTGCTTTTACTTCTTTGCAATCGTTATTTATGAGCAAGGCTGTGGTAGGGGCAGGTAAGTTCTTGTTAGCACGTAAACGTCCTTATCACCAAGGTGGTCCATACAATATTCAGATAGCAGAGCTTGGTTATACATCATTTCCGTCAGGGCATACAGCTACTGCATTTGCATTAGTAACGCCGTGGGTCATCTATTATCCCGGACCGATAACATATTCTCTGATGGCAATTCCAGTGGGGACGGCTATTGCTCGTGTTGCCAAGGGACGTCATTGGTTAAGTGATGTTACAGCAGGTGCAGCCATCGGATTCACGATGGCCTATCATCTATCAAAAAAACATCTGAAGATACAGTCTGATCGAGTGGAAATAATGCCGGTTGCCAGTCGAAACAGCGTGGCGTTAAGTGTTAATTTATCTTTTTAGGGACAAAGATTGTAGATTGTATCTTTTAAGCTCGCTCTGCCAATTCAAACCAGCGCTCAGTATATTCCTCAATTTCAGCTTTCAAAGCTGAGTATTCATCCGACTTTTCTCGAAGCTCCTCGTGATCTAAATTGCCACTGCTAATTTCGGCTTCGAGCTTTTTTTTCTTTTCTTCCAGCTCTGCAATTTTGTCTTCCAGCTTATTATACTCTCGGCGTTCGTTATAGCTTAGGCGTTCATCATAATTGCCGGATATTTTTTTCTTACCATTCTGGGATGTGGAAGAATCCGCCTTCTTTTTAGCGCGCTCTTCGGCTTCACGTTCTTTCTTCAGCTGACGGTATTCTTCGTAGGAACCGTGATGATCATGAACTTTTCCTTGACCCTCAAAAATGAGGTAGTGGTCAACCAGCTTGTCCATAAAAAAGCGGTCGTGTGATGCGATAATCAGACAGCCTTCAAATCCCATTAAAAACTCTTCGAGCTTATTGAGTGTAAGAAGATCCAAATCGTTGGTAGGTTCATCAAGGACCAGAAAATTTGGGTTTTCCAATAACACCATCATCAGGCTTAGTCGACGTTTTTCTCCACCGCTTAGATTTTTAACCGGCGTATATTGCATATCAGAAGTAAACATGAAGTGCTTGAGGAACTGTGATGCTGATATCTTTGATCCATCCGCGAGTTCCACCACTTTTCGCACCTCTTCGATGACATCAATCACGCGCTGATTTTCATCAAAGTTGAGGCCTTCCTGGCGATAATGACCAAATACAATCGTTTCGCCAACCCTCCGCTTGCCGGAGTCAAACCCTTCTTCACCGGTAAGAATTTTTAAAAATGTGCTCTTGCCTACGCCGTTTTCACCGATGATACCGATGCGTTCTCCCTTCTCAAAGTCGTAATAAAAACTGTCTAGAATTTCCTCCTCACCGTAACTTTTGGATACATTGAGCAGTTCCAAAATTTTACCGCCCATGCGCTGCATATCCATTTGCAAGCGTAGCTTGGGTCCATCGGGCCCGGTATCGAGTTCATCTTCCAGCTCTTTGAAATCATCGATCCGTGATTTCGATTTGCTGGTCCGCGCTTTTGGTGATCGGCGCATCCATTCCAGCTCTTGCTTGTACAGTTGATTTGCTTTGTGGGCACGCTTGCGTTCTATCTCACGCCGTTCGGCGCGCTTCTGTAAAAAGTACTGGTAATTTCCTTGGTGATGATAGAGCTTGCCGTTTTCCAGCTCGATAATGTGATCACACACCCGGTCCAGGAAATAGCGATCGTGCGTTACCATCAGCAGCGTTTTATTCGTTGATTTAAGATAGTCTTCCAGCCACTCGATCATCTCCACATCAAGATGGTTGGTCGGCTCATCAAGAATAAGCATGTCGGGGTTATCCAGCAAGACAAAAGCCAAGGCCACGCGCTTTCGCTGTCCGCCCGAAAGGGTAGCAATGGACTGATCAAGATCGTGAATATTAAGCTTTCCAAGTATCTGCTCCATACGTTGTTCGTAGTCCCAGGCATTAGCGGCATCCATTTTAGAGGCTACTTTTTGAAAAGCTTCTTGTGTTTCTTGGTTGTAATTCTGGGCCTGAGCTTCGGCGGCACGTTCATATTCCTGAATCAGACGCACCATTTCATTGTTGCTCTGCGCTATATAATCGCGGATGGTGAGGCTCTCGTCGAGTTGAGGATCCTGTTCCAAAAATCCGATGCTGACGTCATTTTGAATCATCACCTTGCCTTCGTCCGGCGTTTCCTTGCCGGCTAAAATATGAAGAAGCGTAGATTTACCCGTGCCATTTTCGGCAATGAGTGCTGTTTTTTCACCTTCGGAAATCCCAAAAGTAAGTCCTTCAAATAATATCTTGTGTCCGTAATTCTTTGACAGGTTTTCAGTGGAAAGATACGTCATGAATGATCGATAATGCTAAAACGGATGATTTAATAGCTGATTTATATTGCCATGCAAAATAAGGAACCCGAGCACCACTTAGAAACGTTGATGATATCAAATCAGCGCAAGCAAAAAAACAGGAATATCTTGCTGATCCATGGCAAATCCTGTTTGTGCTTTCTGATAATTTCACGATTTTCCAGAGCTTTATTTTAAACTGTTAATTAAATACTGATATGGCATTTTCTGCTCTTCCCAAAGTTGAGCTACACCTGCATTTGGACTGTTCGCTAAGTTTTGATGTGGTACAGCAATTAGATCCTCAAATAAGCGAAAAGAAGTATCGTGATCAGTTTATTGCCCCGGATAAATGCCAGAATTTGGCAGATTATATAAGTCGATCCGAAAGCGCTGTAGCCTTGATGCAAGATCGGGAAGCACTGCAATTGGTGACGAAAGATTTATTTAAACAATTACAGTCTGATAATGTAATCTACGCGGAAGTTCGTTTTGCTCCGCTGCTGCATACACGTCAAGATCTGTCGGCTGAAGAAGTCGTAGACACCGTAAATAAAGCGATGGAGGAGCAAGTAAAAGAAACGGGAATTGAGGCCGGTATTATATTATGTACGTTGCGCAATTATTCTGAGGAGCAGAGTATGGAAACGGTTAAGCTTGTGGAACAGTTTTCCGGCAGTAGGGTGGTGGGTTTTGATATTGCTGCCGACGAAGCGGGTTTCCCCATCGATAATCATATTTCTGCTTTTGAATATGCGAATGAAAAAGGATTAAGCTGTACGGCTCACGCGGGAGAAGCCTGTGGAGCAGAAAGCGTTTGGGAAACGCTTGAGCATTTTAAGCCTTCTCGGATTGGTCATGGCGTTCGAAGTGCAGAAGATGATGAGTTGCTTGATTATTTAAAAGAGCACGACATCCATTTGGAGGTTTGCCCTACAAGCAATGTCCAAACCAATGTTTTTGATACTATTTTTGATCATTCCATTAATTCTCTTTACAAAAAAGGAATTTCGCTGAGTGTAAATACAGATACACGAACTATTTCTAATGTAACCTTAGATGAGGAATACCAAACGCTCTCTGATCTTTTTGACTGGGATACTGATCAGTTTTTACGCTGTAATCTTGAGGCTATTGATCACGCTTTTACGGAGGAAAATACCAAAGAAAAGCTCCGCAGAACAATTCGCAAAGCTTATAATTGACTTAAATTTTTGGAAAAAAACCTCAGGATTGTACTAAGATCTGAAGATTAAATAGGAGATTCAAAAGTTTTAAATCCTGAGGGTCTAGGGTTTTCTACTCTTTTTCCTTTACGACTTTTCCGTCTACGATTACAGAACTAATATGGGTCGTATATTCAAGTGGGTCCCCGTCAAATAGTACGAGATCAGCGTCTTTACCTTCCGCCAGCGATCCAACACGGTTAGATATTCCCAGAATTTCTGCGGGAGCTTTGGTCAGCGCATACAAAGCTTTTTCTCGCTCAAGTCCATAACTGGTGGCGATGGCCGCTTCGTAGAGAATAATTCGGGTTTTAGGTACATAACTTTCAAATCCGCTTTGAAAAGCAAAGGGAATACCTGCTTCCGCTAATTTACTGGCTGTAGTAAAGCTGGCGTTCTGGGTAGCACCATAGGTGCGTACCATGGTGGGATGAATAATAACCGGTACTCCGGCTTTCTTGATTTCATCTAATAATAAATATGCTTCGGCCGCTCCGTCCAGAATCATACCAAAGCCGAATTCTTCCTGCAGTCGCAGGGCCGACATAATATCGTTAGAACGCTGAGCGGTTATCAAGGCCGTAAGTTCGCCATTGAGTACATCAGCCATGGCTTCCATTTTTAAATCTTTTGCGGGACGCTTATCGGGGTCGTCAGCCTGACGTTTTTCGAGGTATTCCTGCGCATCAATAAACTTTTGCCGGAGCATCGCAATCCCTTTGGCACTTGTGCCGGGGCTGTCAAAATAACGTCCAACGGTAGAGCCAAGTGTAAAGGCGACGGTGGTTGCGGAATCTACGAGTGCATCTTCAACCGTGTTATAAGGCGTTTTGGCAATCATCGTTTGTCCGCTGGCTAAGGCTCCGGGACCGTGACCTGTATGGGTCGTCGTTACTCCTTTATCGAGGACAAATTTCACCAGTTGCTCACGGGCGTTGTAGGCATCAATGGCTCGCAGTTCGGGTTGGATAGGATCTGAAGTCTCCAATTGATCCTGATCATCATCCCGATTGTATATTCCCGCCAGTCCTACCACGCTGTGCGCATCCACTAAACCCGGCGTAACAACCGAAGCCTGATGGGTTTCATAATCAGATGGGATTTCAATTTGTGAGGCTGAGCCCACTGCTTCAATCTTGTCGTTAGTGATAAGGACAATACCATTTACAATCTTGTCGCCTTCCATGGTGTAAAGCGTATCAGCCTGCACAGCCACTTGGGCTTGTGCAACGGTACTTAATCCAAGTAGTAGTGCAAATACAAAAAGTGTAATTCGTTTTTTCATAGTCCTAATTTTTTGAAGCTTAAATTCTTGAAGATGTTGGATCAAACGCAACATTGCATTTGGGTTTTAATAGCAGTGCATTATTTATCACCGTGATGATTGTGAGCCGAACCTCTAAATACATCATAGCCGCCGGTGGAATACTTGCGATCTTTAGGGTTTGAATAATCGAATCGCTTAATACCTTCAACCCATGTTTGTTCAACTTTTGTATAGACGCTCAGCGGATCGCCGGATAAAACTATAAAGTCGGCATCTTTACCGGCTTCTAGCGTTCCCACCCGATCTTGCAGATCCATCATCTTGGCATTTTGGATAGTCAGTGCCTTGAGTGCTGCATCGCGACTCATCCCTGCACGAACACCAAATGCTCCGGATCGCAAAAACAGCCTTGTATCGGTAATAGAAGCGTCTGTATGATAGCCGACTGTTACTCCTGCTTCCTCAAGTACAGCCCCGTTTTCGTATCTTATGTCAGTAGCTTCAGGTTTTCCACCGGGAGCATCGAGTACAATGATGGATGCAGGAAAATCAGCTTCCGCAATTTCATCGGCAATTTTCCATGCTTCGCTTACATGATGTAACACCATACGAAATCCAAACTCTTCGGCCAGTCGAATAGCAGTGAGTATATCGTAATGTCGGTGCGTATGATAGTGGACGATACGCTCACCGTCTAGTACCTCAACTAGCGCATCCATACCTACATCGCGCTTGGGCATTTTTTCGGGATCTCCGTTAGCCTGTTCGACTTTTTCTTTGTAGTCTTGCGCTTTTATAAATAGCTCCCGAACCATTGATGCTGATTTTGCACGTGTGCCCGGGAAAGGAGGATCCCCTATGGAGTTGGTACCGTTTGCCATTTTGAGTCCTCCGGCTATCTTGTTTTGCGGATCATCTACAAAAAGCATTTCCTCAATTTTATCCGCATTGCGAAGTTTTAGATAGGCTGTTTGTCCACTCATTAAGTGTCCCGAGCCGGGCATTACATTTACCGTTGTAACTCCTCCGGCCAGTGCTTTTTTGAATGTTTCGCTATGCGGATCAATGCTGTCGATAATACGCGCATCGGGGTGAAGTGCTGCAGAGCGATCGCCGCCATCGCCATCTCCAATATGGGAATGAGAGTCCACAAGACCCGGCATAATAACCTTGCCGGACACATCGAATTCTTTTGCATTGGATGGAATCTCAACTTCGCCCTCCGATCCCACAGCAACAATTTTATCCCCTTTGGTTACAAGTACACCATTGGCAATAGGTTCGCTACTTATAGGGATGATTTTGGCTCCTTTAAAAACTTTGGTTGGCTGGGCTACCGACATGATGGGTAAGAGGAAGATCAGCAGTAGACTTAGCCGGATGAGTCGTTTCATAAGTTTTCCCTGAATTTTATTAATGATATTTTGCAGTCGTTTAAAACTTGATTATGCTAAGAAGCTGATTTGTTGGCAAATTATCAATACGCTCCTTTTCAAGCTTTTACAAATGTCCTTTTTATTGCCCCCGATTACAAAAAATAAAGACGGTAATCTCAGAAAGGTTGGCCTTGAGCTCGAGTTCGCCGGTATAGAACCTATGCAGGCAGCTAAAATAATTACCTCCGTCTTTGGCGGGAAAATTTCGGAAGAGCACAGGTATCATATAAATATTACCGATACTGATTTAGGTGATTTTAGAGTGGAGCTGGATGCGCGTATCCTTCGGAGAATGGCCGAAGAAAATATTTTTGATAAGCTGGGGATTAACCTTAAGGAAGATTCTATCCGCAAATCGATAGAAGATGTGGTAGATAAAATGGCACGTTCTGTAGTACCACTGGAAATTGTTATGCCGCCGGTTACAATTCAGGAGCTTGAGCAACTGGAACAATTGCGCGAAGCCCTTCAGCAAAACAAGGCAAAGGGCACTCATGCTTCTATGGTGCATGCTTTTGGGATGCACTTGAATATTGAATCTCCAGATTTGAAGATAGCTACGTTACTCAATTACCTGCGTGCTTTTGTAATTGTTTATCCATGGTTGCTTAAGGCACTTAGTATTGACATGACACGTCGAATTTCTCCATTTGTGGATCCGTTTCCCGATAAATATGTGAAAAAGATTTTGAATCCTGCTTATGAACCCGATGCCGATCAATTTATTGAGGATTATGTCGAATTTAATCCTACTCGAAATCGTCCGGTTGATATGATGCCAATTTTTGGAATGTTGAATAATGAGCTTATAACCCCTGTTATGGAAGGAGAAAAGAACGATCCGCGTCCCACTTTTCATTATCGTTTACCCAACAGCAGGATTGATGACCCCGAATGGCGTTTTGCAGATGAATGGAATCACTGGCTGGCGGTTGAAAAACTTGTTAGTAATAATGAAATGTTTGAGAAGTTGAGTCGGTTATATCTTCTGCGACGAGATGAGACGGTAATATCTTTTCGTAAAGAATGGGCAAAAACCCTGGAAATTTTACTGGATTTGGATGACCAAGCATAGACCAAATATTGGGGTGACGGGACCCGATAAAGGAGGCCGTGCAGCCTGGTGGTTTACCTGGTTTGCCGTGTTTTTGCATGGGGGGCGGGCTATTCGTATCCATCCACAAAAAGGACTGCCTGATGCAGATATTCACGGACTTATCATTGGAGGGGGCGCCGATATTAATCCGAAACGATACGGGGCGGAAGATATTCGTGACCTTTTTTTGAAGGATGAAAAAGTATCCAGTCTGCACAAATTTTTTACCTACTTGTTGACCGTTTTATTTTTTCCAATCATATACTTAGTGCGGAAGATTTTTTCAGCATCATCAGAGGATATAGATAACAATCGTGACGAACTCGAGTTTGATCTGATTAAACAAGCAGTAGATAAAAATATCCCCATCTTGGGTATATGCAGAGGAGCTCAATTGTTAAATATTTATTTCGGGGGTACTCTTCATCAGGATATTGCGAACTACTATACCGAAGTGCCCAGGGTACATAGTGTATGGCCCAAAAAGAGGGTGAAGGTGGACGAGCAGAGTAGGCTGTATGATCTTCTGGGTTTTCCCAAGGTTTGGGTGAATGCACTGCATCATCAGGCGGTGGATAAGCTTGGAAAGCAGCTATCTATTGTTGCGTGCGAAGAAAATGGAATTGTACAAGCAGTTGAGCATACAGAACGGAATTTTATATTGGGTGTACAGTGGCATCCTGAATATATGCCGCAGATACCTGCACAGCGACGTATTTTTAAACAGTTGGTAACAGAAGCCAGAGTAAGGATGAGAAAATAAAAAAGCAGGGGCTTATGGTAGAAACCCCTGCTCTGAATAATATTGTATTTATCAACTGTTAGGTATCTACTTTGTAATCGACAAAGTGGCGTTTTTCGATAACCGAGTTAATAAACTTAACGGCCTTTTTGTGATTTTCATCCCTTGTATACATGGTGTAGTCCAGTTCGGTTTCAAAATCCGAGATCAGCACTACATCAAACGGTGAACCCGCTTCGTCATCATCATCAGAAATATTGATTCCAACTTCCACATTTTTAATTTCATCAATATTTACTTTTAGCCCCTCCAAGATAAGTTTCATTTTTTCGGCATTCTTTTCCTTGGTGGCACCTTCCGCTTCCTCTTTCAATTTCCACATTACTACGTGACGAATCATATGTTTACTCCTATGGTGTGCTTTTATTATAAATTTTATTTAAAGGTCTAAGGTTTGCCAAACTAACCGTTAGCGGGCTTTGTTGGCATAAGAAAGATCTGTTTTATCTATGGGTACATCAGCTAGCTGTTGTAAATCATCGTGATATAACTTGGCAGCCCAAAGGTGATTTTTAGCTTTGGATTCCTCATTGCTTTTATACCATTTGTAAGTGGCGATATATCCTTTTGCAACACCTACCGAATCAGTGTCGGTAAGGGTGTTTTGCGGGCCCGAAGGCAGCGGAACTGCAAGTGAACTGCCGGCGTAAATCAGATCGGGATCGTTAAGAGAACCATTGTTGCCGTAAATCCAGGGCCACAAACGAGGATTTCCATAGCGTTCCTCTGCCAGGCTCCATAAAGTTTGTCCTTTTTCAATTTCAACAGCTTGACTCTTGGGCGTAGTATTATTAGTCGATTGCGTGGTTGCTGAAGACTGTGCTGCCGATTGCGACTGATTTTGTGTTGCTTGTTGAGTGTCTTCAGCCTCTCCTTGCTCTGCTGACTGTTGTTGATTGTTATTATTCTGTTGGTTAGTAGCATCAGCTGAGGCTGTAGGTTCTTCCGATTCAGAAATCAGGGTAGTATCATTTGCAGGTAATGTGCTGTAATACCAAGCTCCTCCGGCAATGAGCAGTAAAATAATTGTAGCTGCTGCTACGTATGAAAATGAAGAACTTCGGTCGGACGAACGACTTGTTGCAGCAGTGGGGAGGGGGGCCACCTCATCTTCTTGATCCGACTGATCTGGTTGATCCTGCTTTAAATTTTCAGCAGCTTCTTCAAGCTTTTCAACTTCTTCTGCCAGAACTTCTTCTTCAGACTTTGTTGTTTCGTCCTCTTTGTCATCTTCGTCGCTTGATACTGTTTCGGTCGGTTCGTCTTCACTTTCGTGTGGTTCATTTTTTTCGGACTCAAGCTCTTCTTCTGCTGATAAATATTCAGAGTGCTCATCTTGCTGTTCTTTTTCTTCTGATTCTTCTGAACCGATGAACTCTTCAAGGAGATCATCTTCAGCATCCAACTGTCTAGCATTGAATTCTACAATATCACCATTGTCATCATCATCTGAACTTTCAGAAGTTGAGGACATTGCCGTATTCTCATCAGAATCTTGCGGTTCTCCAAAATCAAAAGGAGATTCTTCGTCTACCTCTGTTTGATCCTTACCATTGCCTTCGTCCTCATCGCTATTTTGTTTGTGCGAAGTGGGGGGAGCAGTGGGAATGAAATCGTCCTCATTGGGTTCCTGCTCTTCTGAAGTTTCTGTAATATCAGGTTCTGACTTCTCTTCCTGTTCTAATTGTTCGGTTTCTTCGTCTGAGCTCCTTTCGCTCTCAATATGAGACTTTTCTGTTTGGGAATCTATTGTTTGGTGATCAGGAGAAGTATCAGAAGTTTCAGTATCCTCTTCTTCTATGAGTTGCGGCTCCATATGTGCATAGGGAGCATTTACAAGCTCTCTGAGATCTTTGTAGGGCTTGAAGACTACTTTATTGTGGGCCGGAATCGTTATCTTCTGCTCGGTTTGCGGATTGTATCCTTCGCGTTCGTCCACGCGTTGAAGTTCAAACTTTCCAAAGCCGGCAATATTTACCTTGCCGTCTTCTTCGAGTCCGCCATTGATGACGTTTACAAAATCCTTGAAAAAATCATGAGTAAATTGCTTGGAGTGTTCCGTTTCCTCAGCAATTGACTCAACAAGTTCTCCAAATGTAACTTTTTCACTCATCGTCTGTATCCGCTTGTTTGAAGTCTTCTTTTAGTCCCTTGCTGGGATTAAAATCAACAACCCGTTTTGGAGGTAACTCCATATATTGCTCATAGTGGGGATTATAAGATCTTCGTTTTTTTCGAGTAGTAGCACTAAACGTCCCCAGCTCTGGTATCGTGAAAGAATTACCAGTAGCAATATTTTCGCTTAATGTCTGAGTAATAACATCTAATAATTCACGTGCTTCGACTTGCGTCATATCCCAATTTTTGGCAAGCATCGCTACTACATCGCTCGTATTCATACGAATATTAAACTCAGATTATCTTTATAACTTTGTCAATAGAGATACCGTTAATTAAGAAAAAAAACTTTAAAAACTAAGTATATATTTCTACCTATAGCTTAGAATATGTATAAATTATTATTTCTTGTGCATTTACTTGAAGAATAGGGGCGTCAACCGGTATTTTAAGAAACGATTTTTGAAGCATTTTACTTTAGTGTAATCAACTGTATAGCGGAAATAAATCCAAAAATATTTATGAGTAAACCACTTAATGTTACTGAGAAGCTAATCAAAAGCCATCTCGTTGATGGTGAAATGGTTCCCGGCCAGGAAATTGGTCTTAAAATTGATCAAACCCTCACGCAAGATGCCACCGGTACTATGGTGATGCTTGAACTTGAGGCTATGGAACTGGATGAGGCACAAACCGAAATGTCGTGTCAATATGTCGATCACAATTTGATTCAAACTGACTTTAAAAATCCGGATGACCACGTATTTCTTAAATCTGCTGCTGAACGATTTGGTATGTGGTATAGTCGTCCGGGTAACGGGGTAAGCCATCCAATTGAAACAGAACGTTTTGCCATTCCCGGAAAAACATTAGCAGGTTCCGACAGTCATACTCCTGCATCAGGATGTATGGGAATGCTCGCAATCGGTTCAGGCGGTTTGGATGTTGCTTTTGCCATCGCCGGTGAACCGCTTTATATCAAAATGCCTAAAGTATTAGGTGTCGAGATAAAAGGTGAGTTACCCGACTGGGTAAGTGCTAAAGATGTAGTGCTCGAAATGCTGCGTCGTTATGATGTTGACGGTGCAACCGGATATGTGATTGAATACTTTGGAGAAGGTTTGAAAAACCTCTCCACAATGGACCGTCACGTGATTGCGAACATGGGTACTGAGATGGGTGCAACCAGTACGGTATTTCCTGCTGACGGTGAAGTGCGTCGCTTTATGGAATCACAAGAGCGCGGTCACGAATTTGTTGAGCTGAAAGCGGATGAGGGTGCTGAGTATGATAAATACGAAGAACTTGTACTGGATGATGTAGAACCGCTTGTTGCTCTGCCCAGCAGTCCGGGTAATGTTGTTCCCGTTCGCGAAGTAGAAGGTCAGGATATCTATCAATCCTATGTGGGTTCTTCGGCAAATCCGGGTTATCGGGATTTTTGGATGGCCTCTGAAATTGTGAAGGATAAAACGGTTAATGACAATGTTTCGTACGATATCAATCCTACATCACGGCAGATTATTGAAAATATGGTCAAGAACAACGTGATGTATAATCTCGTGCAATCCGGTGCTCGTATCCATCAAGCCGGTTGTAACGGTTGTATCGGGATGGGACAGGCGCCTGCATCAGGACAGAACAGCCTGCGTACTGTTCCGCGTAACTTCCCTGATCGATCGGGAACGCCTGAAGATTCAGTGTTCTTGGTCAGTCCTGAAACAGCGGCAGCTTCTGCACTGACGGGTAAGATAACTGATCCTCGTGATCTCGAAGATCTTTATAATATGAAATATCCCAAGTACGAACATCCAGAGAAGCTGGTTGTGAATACTGAGATGCTGACGCCACCCAAACCCCAGGAGGAACGCGGTGAAATTAAGAAGGGCCCGAACATTTCAACTATGCCCGACTTTGATGAGTTGAAAGACTTTGATGTTCCTGTTCTGTTGAAGATGGGTGATGATATTTCAACCGATGAAATTCTTCGTGCCGGAGCCGAAGTGCTTCCATATCGTAGTAACATCCCTGAAATTAGCAAATTTACGCTGGATGTTGTGGACAAAAATTTCCACGATCGTGCTATGGAAGCCAAAGAAGAACATGACGGTCATGTGGTAATTGCAGGTGAAAACTATGCGCAGGGTTCGAGTCGTGAGCACGCAGCTATTGCACCACGATACCTTGGCATGCGGGCTGTAATAGCCAAAAGCTATGCTCGTATTGGCTGGCAAAACCTGATCAACTTCGGCATTCCTCCGTTAGAGTTTGAGCATGATGCGGATTACGAAGATATTGATCAGGGAGATGTTCTTGAAGTGAATGACATTCGAGAAGCTATAAAAAATGGCAATGAAGTTGTTATTCATAATAAGACGAAAGGAAATAAATATACCGTAAAACACACCTTCAGTGAGCGACAAAAAGAAGCTGTATTGCACGGTGGTGTTATTAATCGCTTTAAGGCGAAAAAGAAAGCCGGATAATAAATTCGTTTAAACTAAACGTTTAAGGGTTCCGAATTTTCGGAACCCTTTTTTTATTATCAATCCCTTTGAACTTGTATTCATAAAATTTATAAACGGTTCATCACAAAAAATTTGCAATTTTTTCGATGGTTCTGTTTAATTCAGGAAATTGGAACTATATATCAAATAATAAAAAATGAAGTACCTCTCGTTGCTTATTGTATTACTATTTGTCAGCTGCGCTACTCTGAATTCTGGACCTGCCGGTCCAGACTCTAAACCAATGAAAGATGCTAATGTTATACTTATTGAAACTTCAGATTCGGTGGATAAATCATTTGACAAACTTGATGTTGTTCTAAAAGGGGAGGGTTTTAGTATTAAGTCATATAATAAAAATGAGCTTGTACTCGAGACTAATTTTAAAAAGTATAACCAGCAAAAAGTATGGTTAAGCTCAAATATTGTACAAACCGACAGTAGTTCTATTGTGGAACTATCGGGTATGGTTGAAGTCCCTCAATTTCAGCATCGCAAGGAATACGGTGGTGCAAAGCCGGATGTCAAAAATAGAATTAAAAAGAAAAGTAGTGCATATAACCCAGCCTGGAAAGTAATGATGGGCATTGCACTCAAATATCCAAATGGTAAAATTTGGTATGCACGTGAAACCAGTTAGGTTTGACCATTTATTAATTTATTAAGGCCCCGGATTCGGGGCCCTTTTTATTTTGAGTAAGTGATCTAATTCAGCTTTAATATCAGCTTGCTTACTACTTACTTCTTAACACTTTTACCTCGATAGAGGTAGGATATTTGGAGGTGTGGTAAATACGTTGGATAGCATTCTGGAAATCATCCTTATCCGCTTTAAAAATATTTGGTACATACTTTTGGGGATTTAGATCTACAAGTGGAAACCAGGTACTCTGAATCTGGATCTGTATTTTATGACCCTTCTTAAAAGTGTGATATACATCCTGCAGCGGAAGTTCGATATTGGTAACCTTATTGGGCTTAAACGGTTTCGGATTCTCATAGCTGTCCCGAAAACGCCCGCGCATAACTTCACTACGCACCATTTGGTGATAGTTGTCAAGCTCTACATCCTCGGGGGTATGTTCGGTTTCTTCGGTACTGGGAGGATATACATCCACCAATTTTACCACCCAATCCGATGCAGTACCGGATGTTGAAACAAAGAGATTCGCAAGCATGTCTCCAGCCAGCGTTACATCTTCTTTTAGTACAGGTGTTTCAAAAGTGATGACGTCCGGCCGCCGAGCTGCAAAACGCTGATCGTCGGTCATGTAATCCTGGGGAATAAAAACGAGTTCGCTTTCTTCTTTATAGGGTACCGGGTTATCGATGTCGCTTTTATATTCGGTATATTTCTTTTTGGTTTTGTTTGGTTTGGTATCATTTAAACCACCATCGCTGTGGAGATACCATGATTTCTGCTCAGTATTTTTAGGGGGCCAGTGATCAAATCTGTCCCATGATTTTTTCCCGGTATCAAACATATAGGCTTCAGGGAGATCTTTCATATCAACACCCTTCAAGTGTTTCATGAAGAATGGGTATTCAATTTCCTTTTGATAGAACGAAGATATTCCTTCACCAAAATAGATTTCTCCCACCGATTGATGTGGATTACTGCTTGCCCATTGACCGTGACTCCAGGGACCCATCACAATGGTGTTTTCGGTATCCGGATTTTTTTCCTCGATAGATCGATACGTATTAAGCGGTCCATAGAGGTCTTCGGCATCAAACCAGCCGCCGACTGTCATTACCGGGTGATCAATATTATTTAAGTGCGGGAGAATATTTCTGCTCTGCCAAAACTCATCATAATTGGGATGATTCTTTAGCTCCTGCCAGAAGAAATTATCCTTTCCATAGTATTGGTCTGCTTTGGTTAAAGGAGTCATATTTTTATAAAAAAAGTAGCCATCATTGGTACCGGTATCTGCAAAATTATACCATGAAGTGTCGGTGGGAGCATCTTGCTGTATTCCAAATAGGGGTGTCACATACCAATAACTTAAAAAGTAAGCTCCATGGTGGTGGAAATCATCAAAAAAGAAATCCGAAATGGGAGCCTGGGGAGAAGAAGCAGCTAAAGCAGGATGTGCATCAGGTAGCCCGGCTGTGGTATAAAATCCGGGATAGGAGATACCCCATTGACCCACTTTTCCATTATTATGGGGTATATTATGGATGAGCCATTCTATCGTATTATAGGTATCAGAACTTTCATCTACCTTATCGGGATCTTCGCGATTTGGTGTCATTGTTGTATAATCACCTTCCGACATCCAGCGACCACGTACATCTTGACAGACAAAGATAAATCCCGACTTTTGCAAGTGTGGATTATGCATGATTCGTTCCGGCACTTTTCCTTCCTCATACGGTCGGCAACTATAGGGTGTTCGTTTCATCAGGATGGGGTATTCCTGCGTGGTGTCTTTGGGAGCATATATGACCGTATGTAATTTGACACCATCACGCATCTCGATATCGTACTGTGATTTTTTGTAATCCTTGCTGGAAAAATTATTCTGCTGACCAAGAGTTGGAACCGTTAGGTAAAGCATTAAAAAGATAACTCCCAACAGCCTAACAATTCTTTTACTGTTTGACATTATGATACCGTTTATTAAAGATTTATTTGTTTTAAAATAGGAGCTTCCAGTAATTATGAAACCAATTTTTGAAATTTGTTGTAAATAATTTTTGTCAGATGGTTTAGTCAACGTCTTGTATGAAAGGTGGAAAGTGTGTATCTTAATACACATTTAAAATGTAATAAATTTGAACGTCTTTTGTTTTCGAAATCTTTTTGGGACCAGCTAGGTATTAGCCTGTCAGGGTTATGTGCCATACACTGTTTATTTTTTCCGGTAGCCATAGCTTTGTTACCTCTTTGGCCGGTGGCTGAATCGGTTCACTTCTGGACCCATCCGCTTCTATTTTTGCTAATTGTTCCCACTGTAATTTTTGCACTGCGCCACAGCAATCTTCCACAGCGAATACCCGTTTTGTTGTATTCAGGATTAGTAGTTGTTGCACTGGCGTGGATTTTCCATGAATGGCTGGGATTGTGGGGAGAGTCTCTGGTAACAATGGCAGGGAGTGCACTGCTGGTTACGGGACATTGGTTCAACTACAAATTTCATCAAATGACACATAAAGCAGGTTGTGACGTATGAAACGATTAAACTTTACGCTCGATGACGATACGGTAAAATTGTTAGAGGAACTTTCCGGCAAATATTACGGAGGCAATAAATCTCAAACGGTTCGTGCCGCTCTGGAAAGTCTTGCCGTACATGCCGGTCACGAAGGTTGGATTATTGCAGGATATACGCCTAAAGAGCTCGATGGGGAGGAAAGTTGCCACAGCTGCGGAGAGTCTCACGAAAAAGGTGATGTGCTTTATCGGCCTGTTTTTGAGAAGGGGAGCAGTCCAAAGGCGTTGCCGAAGATGCCGTCAGAAAATTGGCTCGATTGTCCTGACTGTGCCGAAAAGCAGATTTATAACTAGCAGTCAGGATAGCTTTTCCATTTCAATATTACTGAATTTTTCCAGTAGTTCGTTTTGAAATTCTTTTGTATTCCGGCTTGTAATTTGACGTGCAATCTCAAAAGCACATCCCCAGGAAAGCGTAACACCAGCTCCGCCGTGACCATAGTTATGATATACTGTTTTCCCTGATACGTTTTCTTTATCAAGTCTCAAGCCATTCTCGCGGTTGCGGATATAGCGATAGCCTACCGAAGGAGTAATATCGTCTGATACCTCAAATGAATGATCGTACGTATGGCTGAGAATCTCATTATTCAGGGTAATAATTTCTCGTGGAAATTGGATCTCCTTTACAGTGTATGCGGATGATTCACTTAAACTATCCCAGTTATTTGCCTTGTTTAGCTCTCCCAACTGACGACTGCCGCCGAGTATCCATCCATCTTTTCGGGGATAGCAATACACATCGCAGGCATTACCTTCGGCGTCGGAATACACAGCGGGTTGTGGCGTATAATTGTAGGATATAACTTCATCTGTATCATTTGTAATCAATGGGGCATCAGCCTTATGAAGCAGGTGACCGCGCATGATCAGCTGATTTTCACTTGGATCATCAAATAATATAGGCCCACCGGTACCGCTACAGTTGATGATAACCTCTGATTTTAGGTTGGAAACGTCTTCTGGATTTAATTTTTGTTGTGTGATGGTTCCCCCGATCTGTCGATAAAGGGTAATGAGCGCAGGAAAATAGAGCGACCAGTCTGCAAAGATACAGTCAAAAAGCCAGCCATATAGCGGTTGATCGTCGTATCGGCGGGGGATGGTTGTTTCAGAAAGTTCATCAATGGAAGTGAAGTTCAGCATCCAATTGCAGTATTCCGGCTGATCAGCTTTAAACTCGAACACCTCAAAATGTTTGTGGGTTGTTATACCGGGAAATATGTATTTGCGGAGCTCGTAGAAAAAAGATTGCGACTGCTTAAACAGCTCTTCCAGCCGGTGAGAATAGACCGAATGGGGAATCACTGAAGCAGAAGGGAATAGGCTGGCAAATTCGGGATGGTTATTATTTTGAGTTACATCCGAAACCGTTTTATCGGCAATAATTTCTGTCTCGTATCCCAGAAGTTGTAATGTTAGTGCAGTTGTAACTCCGGAAACTCCGGCTCCGATAACAATAATATTATCCGACATTAAATCTTAATCCCTAATTTTAAATTCATAATTTTATTGCCAGGGCAATGAATCCAGATCCATATTCCCACCGCTGATAATAATGCCGGCTCTTTTATTCTGGATATCAACTTTTCCATTGAAAACCGCAGCAACCGGAACAGCGCACGAGGGTTCGATAATAATTTTCATCCGTTCCCAGATAAACCGCATGGCATCAATAATCTCTTGCTCCGTAACGGTCACAATATCATCTACGTGTTCTTGAATACAGCTGAAGGTTAACTCGCTGAGTGAGGTACGCAGGCCGTCAGCCACGGTATTGGTACTTTGTACAGGATGGAGTTTTCCGGTTTTAAAAGAGAGGTAGGCATCATTGGCTACTTCCGGCTCGGTACCAATCACTTTGGTTTTGGGCGAAAATCCAGAAGCAGCAATAGCTGTACCGCTGATCAATCCGCCCCCTCCAACGGGAGCCAAAATAATATCGAGTTCTGGTTTGTCTTCCAGCAACTCAATAGCGGCACTCCCTTGTCCCATAATAATCTCAGGATTATCATAAGGATGGATAAAAGTAGCTCCTGTTTCTTCTACAACGCTCTTTAATGTTGTCTCCCGAGCCTGTTGTGTTGATTTGCAAAAAGTGATATTGGCTCCGTAATCCCGAACAGCATTTACTTTTACTTTTGGGGCGTTTTCAGGCATTACGATATGGGCCGGGATGCCGCGCTGTTTGGCGGCAAGGGCAACGGCTTGGGCATGATTGCCGGATGAGTGAGTAGCAACACCGTTTTGCGCTTTTTCTTCCGGTAGTTCTCCCACCGTATGGGTAGCGCCTCGGAATTTAAAGGCTCCAACCTTTTGAAAGTTTTCACACTTGAAAAAAAGTTCTCCACCGGCACGTTCATTTACTTTTTGGCTTTTGATAACCGGGGTACGATGAACCTTATCTCGAATTTTGAGGTATGCTTTTTGTACTTGTTCAAAAGTTGGGATAGATACCAGTTCACTTTTTGACATAGCAGCAATATAATTCTAAAAATTGAAGTCGAGTACAGAGAGTAAAAATTTTATTCCAGTATTTAAAAACTGATTATACAACCGGTTTAGTCAGGGATTATAAATGTATTGTTGGAAAATTTTGTTAGTAACTAAGTTAATATTAGAAAAGCACTTATAGTTTATACCTATTTATAAATTAGGTGTAATGGCCTATATACATATTGCTATTAAAAAGTTATTCTTGTTCTGATAATATCTGGCTTTACTAAAAGCTATTTTAAAGCCTTTGGGGCGTTATTTGTGTAGAATGCTAGATATAGAAGTTCGTTAAAAAAGGATTGAGAACGAAACAATTACGCCTGCTTTATAATCTAAACAAGCATGGCTGTCCCGTTAAAATTATATTACTAAAGCAACTTTGCTGTATTTGTGAATATCCTGCTTGCAGTACATTACAAGATTGTCAGAGATGGCATTAGGAAGATTCTGATCGATGACTCCGATATTAATGTGATTGGCACAGCTAAAAATGAGGAAGAACTATGTCCCTATGATTCTGAAGGTGACAAGATAGATGTAGTTGTGCTGGATCTGGATATTCCGGATTTGGATTCGTTGAATACAATGAGAAAGATTCTTAAAGACCATTCTGATACTCACATTCTGGCTATGAGCGATGATGAAGATCCGCTGCAGATAAAAAATGTGATGCAGGCCGGTGCTTCTGGTTATATCTTTAAAAAACGCGGTGCTGATGAGCTTATTAAAGCGGTTAAAGAGGTTAATTCCGGTAATCAATATCTTTGCAACGATACTATAGAGTTGTTAGTTGAAGGGAAGAAGTTTCGTTCTACCAATAAGCGAGCTGCTGACCTTACCGAGCGAGAACTACAAGTGCTTCAGCTAATTTGCAGGGAATATATCAATCGTGAAATTGCTGAAGAACTCGGTATTAGTGTACGTACCGTAGATGCTCACCGCCGTAACGTATTGCAAAAAACAGGAGCTAAGAATACGGCCGGACTTGTGAAATTTGCTATAAAAAATGATTTGTTTAACCTGAGATAAGGTTACGCAAATTGTTGTTTTACTTTGGTTTCTATACGCTTTACTATGACACATAGACTCCTGCCTTTGTTAATATAATGTTTAGCTGGCTTAGAGCCCTTTTCTTTAATGGTAACCGCTATATGAACTGGGTGGTAATTTTAATTTCCCTTCATATGCGGATATTATTAATAGGTGATCAATCAATACAAAATGATGCATTAAAGGCAATCATCAGTTCTAAAGATGACTGGCAGGTCCGGCAATTAACGCATCAGGAGCTGCAAGAGAAAAAATCTATAGATAAGCAGTTTCGTCTTTTACTTATAGATCTGACTTCAGCTCCGTTTAAACCTACTGAGTATGTAAAAGCTATAAGTGAGAAGAAATTCTCCGATCATCTTATTGCTCTCCACGCATATCTCACTTCTTTATTAACTGAACCATTGCTTGAGGCGGGAGCTGATTACTGCTTTTCTCTTGATGACGAACCCGAAGACCTGTTGGATGTTTTATCCCAGTTGGATGGCAAATAACCATATTTCAACCATTCAATGTCTAATCTCTTTTATCACCCCTCAATATTCTGTAGGTGAAAAGGACTATTTTTAAAATTAGGCCTTTTACGTCAACAAATTCTGTTTGCAACCTCTTACTTTGCAAATGAAATAAGATGAGGATTGGGTTGACATATTTTAAGTGCCCTTTATAAGAGGCTTTTGCAAAACTTGCTAAACAAGGGCTTCGAGGGAGTTTTACTCCCGTTAAAAGGGCTAAAGAGCCGGTGGTACAACCACCTCGGAACGAGGCTCGGGCTTTTACAAAGAAAGTATTTCATAAAGTATATCTAATAATATTTTTATATGAGTGATATTGATAAAATTTCAACGGGCTTAGAAGGGTTGGATGAAATCTTAGAGGGTGGATTAATACCCCGAAAGGCGTATTTAGTTCAAGGGGGCCCCGGTTCGGGTAAATCAACGCTGGGATTTCATTTTTTGAGGCAAGCCATTGATAACGATGAAAACGCCTTGTGTGTAACGATGGTAGAATCTCAGGAAAGTCTTCGCCAAAATGCTGCTAATTTCGATATTGATCTTTCAGAAGTTGTTACATTGGATCTGAGTCCCAGTGATGATGTTTCTGAAAATGCGGGACAGTATAATGTTTTTTCCTCTTCCGAGGTAGAGCAGGGGCCCATTATGGAGGCAGTAACTGAGGCTATTGACGAGCATTCGCCCAGCCGCGTTTTGCTTGACTCATTTACCATGCTACGATTGCTTAATCAGGATCCCTACCAGATGCGAAAGCTGACTCTCTCGTTGGTACGATATATCACCAAACGCGGAGCCACGCTCATGATGACATCCGAATCACTGAGTCAAAACTCCGATGATGATGCAGCCTTCTGGGTTGATGGAATTATCAAGCTGGATAATAGTTCGGAGTGGAGAAATGTTAGTGTAACTAAATTTCGAGGATCTAATTTTTCGGGAGGCAAACACGCCTTTAGGATTACAGGCGATGGGCTTACAATATTTCCGCGACTAGAACCCAATAATTATAGTCGAAAATTTGAGGATGGACAATTGTCCTCAGGCATCAAAGGAGTTGATAAACTGCTAAACGGAGGTATTGAAAAGGGGACAACCAGCCTGATAGTTGGTCCAACTGGAGTAGGGAAAACCAATCTCGGCATTCAATTTCTTAAAGAAGCAGCTTCTCGTAATGAGCGATCAGCCGTATATTCGTTTGAAGAATCTAAAGAGCTGATTATGCGGCGATCTGAAATGATTAATACGCCCATCAGCAATATGGTTGAAAAGGGCAATCTCAAGATTATGCCGGTAGAGCCGCTTTCGTATTCGCCGGATGAATTTGCCAAGATTGTACGGAAGGATGTTGAAGAGAACGATACGCGTATTGTGATGATAGACGCTATGGGTGGATATAATATGGCTGTTCGTGGCGATAATACCCTTGAGCGGTTGCATTCTCTTACGGTATACCTGCAAAATATGGGCGTAACAACACTACTGCTGAATGAAACAAAGAATGTTACCGGTCATTTTACTACGACAAATATGAATGCTAGCTATTTGGCAGACAATATTATCTTTTTACGCTACCTGGAAGTCAACGGTCTTATGCAGAAAGCGATTGGAGTACTGAAGAAAAGGCTGAGTGATTTTGAGAAATCTATCCGTGAGTATCAAATTACATCCGAGGGTGTAAAAGTGGGCAAAAAACTGGAGAATATGCGAGGTATTTTGTCGGGTTATCCTGAAATAGGAACATAGACTTGCACAGCAATGAATACATGGAGACTTTAAATTTTACATTAGGTGCTGAGGGATCGAATCACCTCAAACAACCCTCTCTGTTACTGTCGGTATACAATGAGAATGATCGACAGCTTCTTAAAAAGTTTTTGCCCGACTTTTTTACGATTGATATAAGCGAAAATGGCATTGCAGATGACTCATTCGATCTTTGTATTCTGGATCACCAATCTTTTGAAGCAAACAAGCATAAACTGCTGGACTTGAAAAAACAGGCAGTTCCCATTTTTCTACCTTTTTTGCTGCTGTCACCAGATCAAAAGGCAGTTCGAAATAGTGCTACCGTTTTAGAATTTGCTGATGATGTTGTTTATATCCCAGCATCGAAGAAGCTGTTGCAAAGCCGAATTCGTATGCTACTGCGTCAGCGAGACTATTCATTGCAATTGGAAGAAAAAAATCGCCAGCTCGAAGAAAAAAACAAACAGCTACGAATTTATAAACAGGCGATCGATGCAACAAATGAAGGAATTGTAATTAGTGACCCGTCCAAAGAAGACCATCCAATTATTTTTTGTAATGAAGGCTTCCAAGACCTTACAGGATATGATAAGGATGAAGTTATAGGACGCAATTGTCGTTTTTTACAGAATGATGACCGCAACCAGCAGCCTATTGGCCAAATCCGCTCATTTATAGAGTCCAAGGTAAAAGGAAAAGCAAAACTCCGGAACTATCGAAAAGATGGGACCATGTTCTGGAACGAATTAAGTGTTGCCCCTATAACGGATGGGGATGGCAACACAGACTATTTTGTTGGTGTACAGCGAGATATCACGGAACTTGTTGACACGCAACTGAAACTGGAGGAAGAGAAAGAGCGCTACCGGCTGATTGCCAAAAATTCTACAGATATGATAACCCGTCATGACCCGGATGGAACGTATCTGTATGTTTCTCCCGCCAGTGAAGAGCTGCTGGGATATACCCCGGAAGAGCTTGTCGGGAAAAATGCGTTTGATTTTATTCATCCCGATGAACGCGAGATATTTCGCAAGCATATACAAGATTTCCGCCCTAATGAGGTAGAGTGCTGGACCTTTAGAAAGAAATTGAAGTCGGGCACTTATAAATGGGTTGAAACCACATTGAGACCGATTGCGGATGAACAAACGGGAAAAATAACAGAAATTCAGGCCTCCACGCGAGATATCTCTGCCCGTAAAGAGTACGAACGAAAGCTCGAAGAAGAGAAAGAGTTTATAGATAAGTCCATAGAAAGCTTGCCCGAACTGTTCTTCTTGATAGATGAAGATCAGAATTTTGTGAAATGGAATAACATTGAACGTGAGCTTGGGTACACCGATGACGAGATCCCAGAGATGCAACCGCTGGATTTTTATAAAAAGGAAGATCAACGTTTAATAGGCTCAAAAATAACAGAAGCTTTTAATACCGGACATGCAGAGGCCGAAGTACAAATGCAGGCCAAGAATGGAGAAATGATTCCCTATTTTATTACGACTAATGTTTTTACAAGGGGAGAAAAAAGATTCTTAGTGGGATCGTGTGTAAATCTATCCGAGATAAAAGAAGCCCAATATGAGGTGGAGCAAAAACGTCAATTGTTGGATGCTATAATCAATCAGACAAAATCTCTTATTTATCTTAAAGATAGTGATAGAAAATATCGACTGGTAAATGATAGTTATTTAGAATTTTATGACTTGAACCGCGATGAAGTTATAGGCAAAACGGATCGCGAGGTACACGGTTCTCGTATTGAGAAAGTCAGAGAAACTGATTATAAGGTGTTAGAAAATCGAGAGATCTCTGAATTTGAAGAAGTTAGATCAAACAAAAAAGAGAGCCGCTTTTATCATACGATAAAATATCCTTTGAAAGGGGTGCCCGGTTTCGAAAATTGTATGTGCGGTATTTCTACTGATATTACTGATCTTCAACAGGCTACAAATCAGTTACAGGAACGGATCAAAGAGCAGCGGTGCCTCTATAATATTTCAAGTTTACCCCAGAAAGAAAGTACTATCGAAGGCTTGTTGCAAAAGGCCGTAAATTATCTATCGAAAGGATTACAGTATCCTGATGTTACGGAAGCAGCTATTACGTTTGGTAATGAAGAGTATAAAACGGATGGTTATCGCAAAACCGGGTGGCAGATGTCTGCCGAAAGTGACCGTATTGAAGATAAAAAGCTGATGTTAAACGTGGTGTACACCCAAGAGAAACCGGTGGCAGATGAAGGACCTTTTCTGAAGGAAGAACGACAGTTAATTGATAGTGTTAGCGATACGCTTTCTTCGCAGTTAGATCAGATTATTTCAGATAAAAGACTTAAGGAAAGCAAAAATCGGTGGGAGAAACTGGTAAAGAATGACCCTGATCTCATTATGATTTTAGTGGACCGGGAGATCAAGTTTGTCAACCAGTCTGGAGCTCAAATACTGGGTGCGAGTTCTCCTGCGGAAATAACCGGCGAATATCTGGATGATATTGTTGAAGCGGATGACATGGAGCTTGTTGGGGAACGCGAAAAGAAACTAATGGATTCCAGTTCGTTAGAACCTCTTGTTCATTCGTTAGAACCTGTTATCCACAAAGTTAAGGCAATAGACGGCAAAGTCCGTCATATAAAAACACAGTCCACCCCAATTACTTACGAAGCCGATCAGCGAGCGATTCAAATTGTGGGACAGGATGTGACAGGACAGATAGAATACGAGCGGGAGCTGAAAGAATCGCTTAAAGAGAAGGAAACGCTGCTGCAAGAGATCCATCACCGGGTAAAGAATAATCTGGCCGTTGTCTCTGGCATGATGGATCTACAGGCGTTTAGTACTGAAAATGAAGAAGTTAAGGGGCTGCTGAATGACAGTAAAAACCGGATCAAAACCATGGCACTGATTCATGAGAAGCTTTATCAGTCGGCCTCGCTCTCTCAAATTGATTTTGGTTCCTATGTTGAGGATTTGCTTGAGAATGTAAAAGGTGTTTCAGCTACTAACAAGAAAATCGAAGTAGAACTGGAATACGACTCATTTCATCTTAATGTCAACCAGGCAGTGCCTTGTGCGCTCATTATCAACGAGGTTGTAGCGAATGCTTTTGAGCATGCTTTTACAGATCAGGAAAGCGGTGTGATAGAAGTTTCACTACGGAATATCGATCACAAAATTGTGATTGATATTTGCGATAATGGCCGGGGTCTGCCAAGTGATTTTGAGTTTAAAAAATCAAAGTCGATTGGTATGACGATCATTGAAACGCTCATTAAGCAGCTGGAAGCTGAACAGGAAATGGAGAATGAAAATGGCCTGTCATTTACCTTTTCCTTCGAAAAGAGGGATATAAAAGGATCTTCCAGCACACTGGTTTAATATTAATTTAATTGGGGGTATAATACTATGAAGCAAAAGAAAGTGCTATACGAAGAGAATTTGTCAGATGGTTTATTTGAGAGTAATCTCATTCCCATGTGGATTTACGCAGCGTCAGATAAAAAGATTTTAGAAGTGAATGATGCTGCCGTCGATGCCTATGGATATTCTAAACTTGAATTCCGTTACCTGTTTCATGACGATTTTCTTGGAGAAGAGATCCCGGCAGATTTTCCGGATGATTCGGAGTCAGATCTTCTAAAACAGCTATCTATCCACAGGGCATCAGATGGAAGCAGTTTTGTAACACTGATGGTTGAAACTCCTGTTACTTACGATAATATAGAGGCAATGATAGCCCGCTCTATTAAAGTTTTTAATTAGCACTATTTAGTGCAGCGGCTGTTCTGCAAACATATACTCTCTAACGGGATTTCCTTGAATGAGGTGTTCTTGGATGACACGTTCCAACACCTCCGGTTTGCAGGAGTGGTACCAGGTTCCCTCGGGATAAACGACTGCCACAGGTCCTTTTTTACAGATGCGCAAACAGTTGGCTTTGGTGCGATAGATCCCACCGGCGCCATCCATATTCAGTTCGCGCAGTCTTTTCTTTAGGTATTCCCATGCCTCAAGGCCAATCTCTTTCTTGCAGCACTTGGGATTCGTTTGGTCAGAACAGATAAAAATATGTCGTTTTATTTTATCGACATGTAGCTCCTTGGCTTTCTTTCTAACCCGCTTATTCATAAGTACTTGTTAAAAAATGACGGTAGAAAAGCCATTAATTCAGATACAAACGTACCCCTACAGCTCCACCAAAGAAAAAACGTGCGTCGGGTGAAAAGTCCAATGTAGGCACAAGCTCTATAAAGCTTTTAACATTACTTTCAGCTATGGTGTATTCTGTACCGACCGGCCAGCGGAGTCCGGCATTTAAATCGTTGTAGATGTCGCCCCATAAAAGCCGAATCCCCATCCCATAGTATAGCTCTAATGCTTCGGAGTCAATCGTATCAGTATGTTTTAAAACGTCGGAATGGAGATATGCCTCCGAAAAGTTGTCAGCGATCGCAAACGTAAAAGCTGCGTCTACAGCAATGTCGTCATTAAGCCAGTATTTAGCGCTAAGACCGGAAGGATTATTGATTACAGCTCCTACACCAAGACCGGAATTTTGAGCATGGACTGTTTCAACTGAAACCAGTAATAATCCACAAAACAAAAACGTAAGCAATGATTTTTTCATGATACTAGTAACCTTTAAAATGTTAATAGATTAAGAACCTTTAGAATATTCGTAATATAGAATATAAATCTGATTTACATGAACTAACAACTTTTCATTTTAAAAAAGTTAGTAATCCAATCCCGGCTGGGTGATTTTGTAATTCTTTTCTTCCTTTGATTGTTGCACCATCTCTGCCACATCCTTAAGCAGCTGTTTGGCATCATAAATAATTCCGTTTTTGATAGTGTATTTGATGCCGCCGATTCGTTTCGGCTTATTATCTTCATTTACGTGAACAGCGCCGGTGCCATAGAGCGTTTTCAGGTTTTTGAGAGGATTGGCATCTACCAGTACCATGTCAGCCAGTTTTCCTGCCCCAATAGTTCCTAATTGATCGTCCATATTGAGTACCTCTGCTGCTTTCAATGATGCTGACTGGAAAATTTCCAGGGGATGGAAGCCGGCTTCTCGCAGCATTTCCATCTCTTGGATGTAGCCAAAGCCGTATAACTTATAGATATATCCGGCATCGGAGCCCAGTGTAACGCGCCCCCCGCGATTTTTGAATTCATTGACGAATTCGAACCAGAGGTCAAAGTTTTCTTTCCATGCAATTTCTTGTTCAGTGCCCCAGTTAATCCAGTAGGAGCCATGGGAAATCCTGTTGGGCTTGTAGAATTCCCACAGGGAGGGAAGAGTATATTTTTCGTGCCATTCGGCGCGGCGCTGGGCACTTAAATCACGACTGGCTTCATAAATCGTAAACGTAGGATTGAGCGTGACATCCAGCTCCAGCATCTCATTCATTACGCTGTTCCATTTGTCGCTATATGGTTCTGCAGCCTGTTTCCACAGCTTTCCGGCTTCCTCAAACCGGTGCTGCTCGTCGTTGTAGTTGTAATCGGCTGGATAGTCTTGGATCTGCTGATCAGTAAATAGCGCTTCTGGAATACCGTACCAGTGGGTGATACTTGTGAGTCCCAATCGTGCAGATTCAAGCGCATTGTTGTAGACAACACGGGTTTGGGCATGGTGGGTCATGGTGCCGAGGCCCAACTTGTTCGCTTCTTCAATTGCAGCCTTGTAAATGGGACGAGAAGCCCCGAAAAATTTAATGCCGCCAGCTCCTTTATCAGCAATCATCTGTACCCAGTTGCGGGCCTCTTCGGGGGATGTTATTTCACCATCATGACCCATCCCAAATCCAATGTATGAAAAGATGCGTGGTGCGGTAATCTCATTCTTTTCGCTGCGTTCTTTTTGCCGCAGGGTCCAGTTCATACCATTAAAAGAGCCAGGTTCGCGAACGGTAGTAACACCGTGTGCCATCCATAGTTTATAGACGTACTCGGCGGGCGTACCCTGGGCTTCTCCGCCGGTATGGGCATGCATATCAATAAAGCCGGGCAGTAGGTACATGCCATCTGCTTCAATAACTTTTGTGTCCTCATTAGCTTTTGGACGTTGATCTTCATCGATGGGTACGCCGGGATATCCCACCGACTGCACCGAGGTAATACTATTGCCTTCCACAACTACATCAACAGGGCCGCGGGGCGGCGAACCGGTACCGTCAACAAGAGTTACGCCCCTAATTATCATGCGATCATAAGGTCCTTCACCCATAGTTCGATCAGGAGCTTGCTGTACTTGGGCGTTGGATACCCCAATCCTAATGATAAACATTAATAAAAGTAATGCTATTGGAGCTGTGAATTTGGACATAGTTGTAGAATCAATAATTAATTTTGATGGAATGTAATAATCAGATGAAGTGGATGACAGTAAAATATTTTTAAAAAGTCGGGGGTACTTATTTGGGTCAAGCGTAAAGGGAAAACAATCTTTTCGGGGCACCCCAATCCCCAAAATCATAAAAGCAGTGCTCCTTCAAGCTGCAGTAAAAACTGCTTTCGCTCAATTCCGCCGCTGTAGCCGGTAAGTTTGTTATCGGCTCCGATGACTCGGTGGCAGGGAATAATAATTGGAATGGGATTTAGCCCATTGGCACCAGCGACAGCCCGGGCTTTTTGGGGATCCCCAAGGCGTGTCGCCAACTCACTGTAGGTTATTTTCTGTCCGTATGGAATTTGTTGTAGCTGTTTCCAGACCTTTTGCTGAAAATTAGTCCCTTTTAAAATAAGCGGGATATCAAAAGTCTTCCGTTTTCCATCAAAATATTCATTTAGCTGGTCAATAGTCTTTTTGAGTACCGGGTGTTTTGGCTGATCCAATGATTCAGGCGGATCATCATCGTAATAATTGATGGCAGTAAGTCCTTCTTCTTTGGCTTTCACTTGAAGAGAACCCACCGGGGATTGGGTGTATGTAGTGTAATCTTTTGACAATGATGTGAATTCTCGGTTGAAGTTATAAATTTAGTTTGCCGGAGCGCAGAAAATCGAAAGTAGTTTGACCGAGCAGTTCATGTCGGGCATTGAGATCAAAATCTCCTTTAATTTGGTAATCAAAGGGTTCTCCTCCCGTTAGCAGTCGGTAGGCCGACATGCCTATTTTAGAAATATTTAGTGATATTGGAATGTTGAGTGTGGTCTCACCTTTTTGCTTAATAGTTGTTCCCTTAAGGACAGTGCCGTTGGCCCATTGGTCACCGTTGATCATCAAATCGTAATTGAGGGCATTAATATTGATTCCAAAGCTGTTGGGGTTATCGAAACGTAGCTGAAGGTTGATATCTGCACTGCTCAAATTAATCCCGGTAACGTTAAAGTCTTCAAGGCTAATTTTGGGTGTTTTCAGCAGCGGAATGTGTCCCTCTTTGTTAACCGGTACTTTTGTTTCTCCAAGTACGGGCAAGTCAAATGTCAGGTTACTTAAAAAACTATAAGAGGCCTCGTCAGTATTTCGCAGGCTCTGTACGCTTCGATATACATCCGTAAAATTAAGCCGCACTGGAACCTGAAAGGTACTTGCTCCTGAAGCCTCGATGGCTATCTCTTTTTTCTGGTCACCGGTTACCAGGGTATTTTCATTGATATCAAGATTATAGTCATAGGCCAGCATTTGCACCGACAGTGCATTCGGATTATTAATCTTTATGTCATAGGTGAGCTCCAACTCTTCAAAATCGAAGTCACTAATGCGGACATTCTCTACTGAAAGATTTGGTTTTTGGATAGAGTTGGATAAATCTTGAAGGGCAGCACATCCATCCAGTAAAAAAAGAGTGCATATCAATAGAATTGCGGATATATATTTTGGAAAGGTCATTAATATAGGCCGATCTAAGTTAATTGATAAACTGTTGTGTTAGTGATATCAGCAGGCTGAATGATTTGTTCCGGGCTCCTGAGGATGTAGTACATGAAGTAAGAAAATTTTTTGTAACAAAAGGGGTTTGCCATACTCTTGAAAACAGAACGCACTATTATTGTCTCTCTAGACCCCATCTAGTTAGCCAACTAGATACTCTAGTCACTCCTAAATGCTGAAACCTAAAGCACGGGGCCTCAGGACGGATACTCCTGAGGCCTTTTTTATTTGGGCCATAAATAAATTCTATGATAACCGAACGATAAAAAATTTCTCTTTCTCTTACAATTTCATAGTACACAATTCAATTTTTTAAATGATTTATCCTTTTATTGCCAGACTTGCTACTATGATAAGGCAAAATGCTGCCAATGAAGATATCCAAAACGTTCCATTAATTCCGGTAACACCGTACACCAATCCCAAAAGAAAAGGTCCCACGGCTTGTCCGCTGCGAATAATCGTCCAGTTGACCGATAAAAATGCCGCCCGGTATTCCTTGGGAGCCTGATGGGTAAGGAGGTTTAAAATGCTGGGAATATTGATACCCTGCGCAAATCCAAATACAATGATGGGGAGAGCAAACAGCCAAATGTTTTCAATAAAGGGGATGCTTAAAAATACGCCGAGATAGAGAACGGCAGCTGTAATAATTAGCGTTGATTCGGGGAATCGCTTGGTTAAATTACCCAGCTGTGAAGAGGCAAGAGCTGTAATTACAGAAGATCCTGATATCATAATTCCAATGGTCAGTGATGATTTACTGAACTGCTCATCAAGCAGGATAGGGAAATAGGTTAAGTAGCCCCCGTATAGGATGATAAAAGTGAGAAAGTTTGCAGCAAAAAGCCCGATTACTTTTTTGGATTTTAGTGCATGAAATATATCACCCAGATACGATTTTATATGTTTGTGATTGTCAGGTTCGGGATTATCCAGTTTGGCCAGTACGAATAATCCAACCGGAATAGCTAGTAGCGAAAGAAAGAAGGGGTAAAACCATCCAAATAGTGCTAATCCACCACCGATGGCCGGATATGCCGCCGTACCCACACTTAGTATGCTGCCGTTGTATCCCATAGCTGTTGCCCGTCGGTTCCCTTCGTAAAGATCGCCAATCAGCGTTACGTTGAGGGCTCCGAGCGAAGCCCCACCGATGCCTTGCAGAAAACGGAGGATGAGCAACCACGTGAAATCCGTAGCAAAAGCACAGGCCGTTCCGGCAATTCCAAAAATAAACAAGGAGGGAACCAAAATAGCTTTACGTCCGATACGGTCAGCAAAGACACCGAGGAAAGGGGTCAAAAACATTCCGGGAATGGTAAATGCCGTGATAAGTAACCCAATGCGTTCGTTCGAGACATCCAGCACGTTCGCCATTTTGGGCAGGGCGGGAGCGATACTGGAAACACCCATCACCGCCGAAAGGGTGATACCGAAAATTACGTAAAGGTTTAAATCTTTAAGGAGTGATTGCCGGTTGTAGGTAGAAATTATTTTGCTATGTTGGTTAATGTGTTAGTGCATGGCATAGTAAATAAAATGAATAGATTTAGCGTTCCGATAACATAAGATTACAATTGTAACTCACGTATCGGTTGGTAGTAAAAAGCTGATCGTAAATTATATAAAAAAATATTATGAGATTATTTTACGGATCATTAATTATTTTTCTCTTCATATTCAGCAATATTTCTTATGGCCAGCAGCCCAACGCGGATGATGTTAAAAGTATTGATGGATTAATTAACGCTTTATACGAGGTGATATCTGGTCCGGCCGGTCCGCGCGACTGGGATCGGTTCTCTTCGCTGTATAAAGAGGAGGCAACGATGGGAGCAATAAGTGAGGCTGAGGATGGCACATTGCGATATGTTTCTATGACGCCCGATGAGTACAGGGATCGCAATGATGAGTATTTTAAAAAGAATGGGTTTTGGGAAGAGGAGATAGGGCGGGAAGTGTTTCAATTCGGAGAAATTGCTACGGTTCATACATCCTTTAGAATTAAATCAGCCAAGGTTGGAGAAGTGACCCGCCGCGGAGTAAATACGGTGCAACTGGTGTATGACCAAGATCGCTGGTGGATCACGAATATCACCTGGAACAATGAGCGGGATGATAATAAAATCCCGGAGCAGCTGTTAAAAGACACTATGTAGCAATCCAATTATGATTCATGAACGAATATATTTTGATTATAAATTAATTGGTTGTTTTATTGACAGGAGTAAAGTAGTTGCACTTTTAGGTTAGGTATTTGTAAAAAATAAAGCTTATCTGCAGAGATATGGGATTTACGGCTATCAGTAAGTTTGAAGTGCGGAATAATATGGAAGATGAAGTGCGGGAGGCATTTAGGAATCGTCCCGAACTGGTTGAAAACGCCGATGGTTTTGTAGGTCTCAACGTGATTTCGCCGAAGGATAATCCTGCAGAGTTTTGGCTGATAACACATTGAGAAGATGAGGAGTCTTTTCATCATTGGCATGATAATCATCGCAGCGAATCACATCAGAATATCCCCAAAGGATTAAAACTGGTAAAACGGAGCTTTACGCTCAGCTATTTTGATCATATAACATCATAAATAGAGGCAAATTATGCCGGGATCAGATCGCCAGGTGGTACAACAATTAGAAGTTCACAAGGAGGAGTTGGCCGAGCTTGTCACCGCGATGCATTTTGAACGTCATCCGGAACTGGATAAAGATTATGGGGAAGAGGGGAGAAAGAAATGTTATGAAGATACTATTTACCATCTCGACTACTTAGAGCAGGCCGTTCGCGTTGATAGCAAGGAACTGTTTAATAAATATTTGGGCTGGGCGCGAAGGATGCTGCAAGAACGGGATATCCCCAAAAATGATCTGGTTGATAATATTGTAATGTTACGAGAAGCAATTAAAAAGACATTGCCGGATGGTGGGGCTTCTTCATTGATTGAATATGTTAATGATGGGCTTTCCTCGTTGCAGAATACTGATACGGAAGAAATCACATTCTTGCATAAGGATGATCCTTATTATGATGAAGCACGGGAATATTTGGATTTATTACTTTCAGGAAATCGCAAAGAGGCGGCCCGGCTAATAGAAACTTTGGTGGATGACGGAACATCAATAAAAGACGTTTATGAGCATATTTTTCAAAAGACTCAGTATGAGGTGGGGGCACTTTGGCAGACGAATCAAATTACAGTAGCCCATGAGCATTATTGTACCGCTGCCACACAACTGATTATGTCGCAGTTATATCCCCGAATATTTGCCATGGAGAAAAGTGATAAACGATTGGTTGCTTGTTCGGTAGCTGACGAACTCCACGAAATTGGCATCCGCATGGTTACTGACTTTTTTGAGATGGAAGGATGGGACACCCACTATTTGGGAGCTAATATGCCGGATAGCCATCTAATACAATCGGTCAAAGAAAATGATGCTGATGTGTTGGCCATTTCAGTAACGTTACCTTTGCACATCAGTAGAGCTAAGAACCTGATTGAAAAATTGCGGAAAGAAAGTGAATTCGAAAATCTAAAAATAATGGTTGGCGGATATCCTTTTAAAGTCGTACCCGACCTGTGGAAGAAAATTGGAGCTGATGCTTCAGCAGGATCGGCATACGATGCTATTGAAACTGCAAATAAATTGATTGAGAAGTGAGTAAGCAGAGCCAGACTCTTCCAAATGGAATTGCCATCATTGTAAATGATGACGGAATTCTCATAAAGATAATTCACGATTCCTATGGATTGTTTTCACTTCATCGAGATGAAACGATTTCTTTTGTCGATTGCCTAGAGAGTGATAGTATCCCAAAAGCCTATCAGTTTATTGAGCGCGTTAATACCAACGAAGTAGCCTACGACTGGGAATTGCATGTTACGGATGGTGATGAAATTAAACTGTTTAGTTTTTCGGGTATTAGAGTTGATGATGAAAATTTGTTAATAGGGACTGCCAATCCGGATGATACCGAACAGTTTTTGAATGGATTGATGGAAATGAATAATGAGTCAATTAATAAGCTGCGTTCTTTTATGAAAGAACAGCAGCAATCTGCCGGAGCAATAAATAATGAGTGGGCAATGTATGATCAGATGAGCGGGCTCAATAATGAGCTGGCGAATATGCAGCGAAAGCTTACAAAAAAGACGGCTGAACTTGAACGCATGAACAAACTCAAGAATCAAATGCTGGGAATGGCTGCTCATGATTTGCGAAATCCCCTTACGCTAATCCAAAATTATTCCAGTTTTTTGATTGAGGATCATGAAGAACAGGACATATTTACCGATGATCAGTTTCAGTTGGTAAAAGAGATTAAAGAATCCAGTGAGTATATGGTACGGATTATTGAGGATATGCTTGATATTTCCGCCATAGAGTCGGGCAGTATAAGTTTGGAAAAAGATGATGAGGATATTTGCGGGCTTGTTGAGCGAATTGTGTCACTGAATCGACCAACTGCTAATAAAAAAGATATCTCGATTACTACAAATTTGCCTGATACAAAGATAGTTAAAGAAGTCGATGCCCATAAATTCCAACAGGTGTTGGATAATTTAATTTTGAACGGTATTAAATATTCCCACCCCGATTCAGAGATTACTGTTGGGATTAAGGCCGGAAATGACAGTGAGGCTATTACGATCTTTGTGAAAGATGAAGGGCAGGGTATTCCCGAAGAGGAACTTGAGAATTTATTTGTACCCTTCGCTAAGATAAGTAGTGAGTCCACAGCCGGAGAAAAAAGTACCGGACTGGGATTGGCGATCGTCCAGAAAATTGTTGAAGCACACGGTGGTGATATACAGGTCGAAAGTGAAGTTGGGGTGGGTTCAACCTTTTTTGTCAATATCCCTTAAAAAGTTGTCCAAAATAAAAAAGTCCGCTGCTTTATACAGCGGACTCTGACAAAATGAATGTATTCTAAACTAGTTTTGTGGTGGTTGCTGTTGCATTTGCCCACCCATTTTCTCTTGTATTTGTTGCTGAATTTGCTTCTGCAAAGCTGAATCTTGCTGGGCGGCACGGCTAATATCCTGAAAACGTTGCATCTTCATGCCGGCATCTTCAATAGCTTTTGATACGCTATCCCGAATTTCAGATTGCAATTCCTGAATAGAAGAGGTGGCCGCATCAAATTTCTCCATTTGGCTGTCACTGAATTGGGTGGAATCGCCTTGCCCCATTTGCTGAGATTGTGCAATTTTTTGATATGTTTGAACATCAAGTCCCTCATCCTGAATGATGCCCATCATCTGTTTTTGAGCCTGCATCTGTACTTGCTGAGCACTCATAGCAGCATCGGCGAAGGTGGCAGCCTCCTCATCAGAAACATCAACATCAGGGGCTTGCTGCTGTTGCATTTGCCCCATAGGGCCTTGCTGTTGAGACTGTTGCTGCTGTGTTTGTTGTGGGGTTTCATCGGTAGAATCATCACTTTGGCAACCGATAAGTGCGACTGCCAATAGAAGAGTTGAAAAGATTTTAAACGTATTAGTCATTATAGTAGATAAAAGTTAATTATATGAGTTTACTTTCTTGCAAAACGAGAGCAAGGTGGGTTTATTCCCTGAAATTAGTAGGCTAATTATAAGGTTTGGATGCTTGCTGTTCAAACCTACAACAATTTTTGCAGACTATTTATTTAAGAACTGTAAAAGCTTATCAAGTGTTTTTAGTTTTTTAATAATAGCTTTTGGTTTACTTTTCTATTGTTCCCGGGTTTTTTATAGCAGACAGACAATGTGTATGATAACGATATATTAAATTCTAATAAGGAAACTATACTTTGACCAAAATATTCGGTTTAGAAAATCTAAACTCCTGAAATCCTGATAAGTAGGAATAGCAAAGAATTGTGATAAAAGGATATAGATAAAAAATAGGGAGCACCTACAAAGTAGATGCTCCCAAATTTTGTTATCAAAGAATACTGAACGGAACTTTAACCCGGAAGCTGATATTTCGACCGGGACTTAACGCATAGCCTTTATAGGTATCGAGGAAGTCACGATATGCATTGTTAAGTAAATTATTGGCTGATATCTGAAGAGAAATCGGACGATTCCAAAGAGAAATTTCTCCACCAACGGTAGCATTTGCCAAGGTATAGGCATCTGTTGAGGCTACTCCAAAATTACTGAACTGGGGCGCATTCCCAAATTGCCAGAACGGCTCGTAGCGGCCGGCCGCATCTTTTGAGGTAGTATGTTCAACACCAATGGTGAAAAAGGTGTTTTGAAAAGCAGCTAACTCGCGCTTAACGAATTTTACGCTACCGCTAACTTTGGTGGGCGGCAGCAGCGGTAGGTCATCAACCTGGGAGATATCCTCATCGACATTTTCACCATTAACGGTTTCGAAGGTACCGGAGAGTTGCAGCCAAGGTAATACCTGTGCCGTAATATTAGCGTTAGCGCCAACCAAGCGGGCATCACCCTGTACCGTTTCAAGGATGGGAGGACCGCCATTGTTGGGGCCTGCAAATTCACCGGTATTTACCAGGAAGATGTAATTATCGATTGCATTTCGATAAACGGTAGCTTTTGCTTTAATATCTGTTGACCGCCAGCGTAATGATAGATCAGTATTCAGTGAACGTTCGGAATCCAAGTAGGGATTTCCAACCTGGTAGGCTGCGATACCTCCGTGCACGCCATCAACATGGAGGTTAAAAAGGCTGGGTGCTCGAAAGCCACGACCGATATTTCCTGCTAAGGCCAAAGACTCAGTAAATTGATAGGTAGCTCCAACCGAGCCACTAAATTCAAAATAAGATTGATCCAGTACGTCGTTGGATTCTCCCGCCGATTGATCGGGTAGATTGAGATCGGCATTGGGTTCGGCTTCCTGAGAACGAGCATCAACCCGTGCCCCGAAGGAGAGCGTGAGGTCATTGATCTCAGCCTTTTCAAAGACGAAGGCCGCAAAATTTTGTACCGTTGCACTGGGTACCAGTGGTTCTATGCCGCGGGTAGCCTGATCTTGGTACTTATACTCCAGTCCAATGGATCCGGAAAAGGGACCGACTTCGGGATGTTCGAGTTCTGTTTTGGCATTATAGCTCTTCAGCAGAATATCGAGGTGTGCAAATCCTTCATCGGGAAGTTCGTCGCGCGGAACAGCGTTTCCACCTCCCGGGCTCGATTGTCGCAGGTTGCTGGAATAGGTAAAATTGGGCTTGATAATAAAATTATTCCCGAGGTTTAAATTGCCTTCAAGTTGAAAGGTGTTGTTTTCGAGGTTTTGTCCTAGTCCTTTTCCATTGGGCAGCAAAAAATTATGATTGTTTTGCCAACGGGTATAGTCGGCGGAAATTTGACCCAATCCGGTCTGGTATCCAATGCCCAGACTCCCATTAAGTTGATCATAGTCGGTATGGTCAAGTTCACCCGAAAATTTTGGGGCAGTGGGATCATTTGATTCTTGGAAAGTGGGTATATCAGGAGCCATCATATTACCGGACGAACGCCGAATAATGGTACCCGTAAAGCCGAATCGGCCAGAGGCCCCGTTCAGGTGCAGTCCGCCGACGAGCTCATTACTATTGGTAGAGAATTCCCCAAGTGTTTGTCCCTGTAGGAAGGGTTGTTCATCGACCGCATCTGGCAGTGAGTTGGATATTACATTTACAGCACCCCCCAAAGCGTCAGAGCCATATTGTACACTGGCTGCTCCGCGTACCACTTCGATACGTTCAGAGGTAAAGGGATCAACATTGGGGCCATGGCGGACACCGTACTGCTGATAGTCCATAGCTACGCCGTCATCAAGGACGCGGACGCGGCTCCCGCTGAGCCCGCGAATAACCGGCTTGCCCATCTGGCTTCCGGTAGAGATACTTGATACGCCGGCCAACTCATCGAGAGAAGCTCCCAGTGAGGTTTGTTGTTTGGAGAACTTCGTGTCACCGGTCAGTACATCTACATCGGCCGGTGTTGTAAGCGGATCCGAGGCATAAGGGGTGCCGGTAACAGTTATGGTTTCTTCTTGAATGAGTGTTCGTTGGAGCGAAACATCAAGAGTTAACGCATCTCCTTTGTTGAGCGTAACCTCCTTATTTTGATTTTCATATCCAACGAAAGAGAATACTATTGTATAAGTTCCCGTGGGTAAACTTTTGATGAGATAGGAACCGTCTGCTTTTGTATAGGTGCCCCGGTTCAACTGTGGAAAAGCAACATTTACACCTGGAACCGGATCACCTTTGTCATCGGTAACCGTTCCGTTAATGACTGTGTTTGATTTAGTTTGAGCGAAAGTAGTTTGCGCTCCGAGCAATATCGAGAGGCAAAGTAAAACGACAAAAAGTAATGGTTTAGTAAATGAATAATTCATAATTACTGAGTAAATATCTTTTTAGCATTCTAATCTTAAAAGGTTAGTCAGTAATTATGCAGGTGGGGATTTATTATTGAGATCAAAAACGAATTCAATCCTTAAAACCTGATCAGATAGCAATGAAATTGATACAAAATCATCTCGAATTGTATTCTCGGTGTCATGTACATTTGGAAGGGCCTGTATAAGATTCATACACGCAACACAATCCGGCTGATCTACGCTTAGATGATGGGGAATATTTGAATCCTGAAGCGAGTAATTAGGATGTAGTTGATGAATGTGAAAAGAAGAACCAATGAGGCATACCCCAACCAGCAGCGTGAGGAACTTGCTAAATCTGCTGGTTAAATATTTAATCACTAGTTATCTGCTTGTTTATAAGTTATTTTAGATTTTTAAAAATACATGCGGTACAATAAAGAGATATTCCGGCCCGGTTCGGGATAAATTTCTTTTATTCGTGATAGATGATTACGATAGGTGGTGTTTAAAATGTTATTTGCGTTTAACGATACGGTGTGGAGTAAATCCCACTTCTCAAATCGGTACTGGCTAAACAAGTTGAAAACAGTGTAACTGTCAGTGGATGTTTCAAATTCTCCTGTGCGTTTTTGGGCAGCAGCAATTTTAGTTTCAGTTCCAACTTTCAACTTGTCATAGGTGTAAGAGAGTTCAACATTTCCTTTAAATGGTGGAATTATAGGTAATGGCTTCCATTCTTCGCTGGCATTGGTTTGCTCATTTTCAAAAAGTTTACGCTTGCCGTGCGTATAGCTTGCTGAAGTTGACAAAGCCCAATTATTAGACAACTTAAACTGTGAACTAAATTCGATGCCCGAAAGTACTGCTTTAGTACCGGTAAACTGATAGATGAAAAGTGATTGGTTTTGGGAGGATCGCCGTCCGGTATTGCGGGCATAATTGTAATTGGAAAATCCGTTATGGAATAGCGTGAGCTCGGCGCGTGCATTGGCTTTGCGATACCTAAAATAGATTTCTTTGCCGAGGCCTCGCTCCGGGTCAAGGTCAGGGTTTCCAACCTCAAAAGAATAGGACGCAAGATGGGGTCCTTGCGAAAAAAGCTCTTCTTGGGAGGGAGCTCTGAATGAATGGATGATACTGGCTCCCGTAAAAAAGCCACCGCCGAAGTCATAAACGGCGTTAGCAGAGCTTGCCAGGGCGGTAAAGCTTCGATCGCGAATGTCCCGTCCACCAATAGACTGGTTTTCTACATCAGGTAGAGAGGTCGCATGATCGAGACGTGCTCCAAGTTCGAGATGCAGGAGTCCAATATTTTTTTCTTCGATGAGGAATGCCGAGAAACTATAAGAGTCTGAGTCTGGGGTCCGAGTACCGTTAACGGCATAGTTTTTTCGCTCAGTCCATATTCCGATTTTACCCTCGTCAAAAATTCCAAGTGCTTTGTGATCAGCTTTTAAAGAGATATTGCTGGTCAGAAGCCCAAACTCGGTGCCGACGACACCATTCGATTCAATTTCTTGGTGATAATAGCTTTTATGAGAGAGAGCTATTTTTAGCTTTTCGAAAAAAGAGTTGTTGACAAAAATTTCAGTCTTCCCTTCGATTTGCAGTTTCTCCATCTCAATATTAACGCCGTTTGGATGTCCTCCGAGTGAATCTGGCGGAATATCGTAATTATTTAGATATAGACTGGAAGCAAGTCCCGCATGTCCCCAGGGGCGAATGTAGCCGATACCCACGGCGTTGTTGGTAGAAAACATCCCGGAGTTCTCAAGAGTGCCGTCCGGTGTGCTTGTATTAAGAGCGGAACGAAGGTTTCCATCTATTTTTAAAGCAAAGCTACTACTAAGTGGAGAAAGAAGTTCTATACCCGCAGCTCCGCCGGTATTTACTGATTCTCCCTGCAGGGTGCCCGTTCCGTGTATATGATCGGGATGGCTTGAAGGAATTTGATTTCTGACAACATTGATTACTCCGCTGATGGCATTGGAACCGTATTCCAAGGCAGAGGGGCCCCGTGCAATTTGAATTTCTTCGGCGGACATCGGATCTAAGGTAACGGCATGATCGGACGATTGTGATGATACATCGCCGGTGCGTTCGCCATCTTGTAAAATCATAAGTCGTTCCCCACCCAGTCCCCGCATTACGGGGCGTCCGGGGGCTGTGCCCATTGATCGGGTACTTAATCCGGGAATATCCTCGAGCGTATTGGCCAGGGTGGATGAGAGATTTTGCCGCAATGTTTGCCCTGATATAGTTTGCGTTGCATTTTCAAGGTGATTGCTGCTTCCCCTATGGCGGTGACCAATAACTTCAACACCTTCATTGTCCAGGATGGTAGGTGTCAATGACAATGTGATTTTAAGGGTATCGTTTTCCGGTACTTCAATGATTTGTGATTGCGTTTTGTAGCCAATCCTCTGAATTTTAATGGTATATGTTCCGGCAGCAATATTCTTGAACGTAAAAGTACCATCGCTGTGTGTGGTTTGTCCGCGATTTATTCCCTCTAGAAATAAATAAGTATAGCTGATGGGATCACCTGTTTCTTCGTCGATAACAATACCAGTAATAGTACTGTTTGGAAGCTCAGATGCCGTTAATGGCTGGGGGAGTAACCAAGAGAATGCCAGAGCCATTAAAATGCAAAATAATTTAAAAGACTTTGTCATAAGAGCCTTATAAAGTGATATAGGAAAACAAACAGCCGGAAATAACTCATATTTCCTGCCGGATTTGTTATTGGCTTTGTTCTGTTACCTGAATAGTGATAGCATTATTTTCTTCTATATTTGGAGTTTCAAAATCTGAATGTATCTCATTATGCATGAGCATAAATTGAACAGTGGTTTCTCCTGCAGCTTTGCCTGTAATATGGAATTGCCATCGTCCATCTGAGTCTGTTTGTACAACTTCGGCAATCTCCGAATTGGCTATTTCCCAGTCTAAACTGTACTCATCCCCGAGGTCTTCACCATGAACTTCATTCCCATTTTCATCTTTAAATTCAGTGGTAATTAATGTCGTTTGCTCACCTACAGCGACGTTGAATTGACCTTCGGTGGTTTCACTTGAATGATTATAGGAAACGATAACGTCTCCATTTATGAGAAACTCAACAGCATCAGGTTCGGTGTGCTCGTCGTGGTCGTCATTGCTGGCAGGGTTGTTACATCCCGCGAAAAAAAGTAATGCTGTAAGAGTGAGTGCAATTATTTTGCTCGAAAAGTTGATAGAAATATTCATCGTTCCTGGTTTTATATATAAAGGTTTGATAGGGTTATAGTACAGTCATTAGGCTATAACCATGTTTTCAATACGATTGATTTTTTAACCAAGAACAGGAGGGGAGCGACCACGATTAATGATAACAGAACCTAAACGTTCGTTATCATCAGCAAGTATGATCAGCTTTTCAGCTTTGAAAAATGTAGTGCCCGATTCATTTACCGATAGAAAGTCTGGTTCTATAAGATTGGCACAAATAGGACAAAGGGTATCATCAGAGGTGATGCAATGTCCCGTATCAGCAAATTCTGAAGAGTTGTGAAGCTCCAGGTTATGATGGGAGTGTAACGTAGAAAACGAGATGCTGATGCCCAGAAGCATGATCAGCATAAGCCCACTTGATATGTTAATTCTACGTTTTATCATAATTAGAAACAAAAATTATCATTCTAACGAGTGTGAACCAAATAAAAGTACGTAAAAAAATAGCTGTTTGTGAACCTATCTATTTATAGTATTCTTAAAATCTTGTTTTATTCTGAACAGAAAATTTCAGTAGATAGTTTTTATATGATTTTGAAGAAGCTAATCAAATTTTCGGTTTTATTATTCGTGTTTGGGGTATTTTCGATTAATCCTGCTTATGCACAGCAGCAATGGGATTGGCATATAGCCGGAGGTACCGTCATCGATGGTACCGGGGAAGTGCCGTACCAGGCGGATTTGTTGATACGCGGTGATTCTATCGGCTATATCGGAGATGTAGATGCTGATACTATCCGATCAGAACATTTCGTCAATGCTTCCGGAAAGGTTATTACTCCCGGTTTTATTGATCCGCATGCCCATGGTGATCCGTTGGAAACACCTGATTTTCAAAACTTTTTGGGGATGGGTGTGACCAGTATTGTTTTGGGACAGGATGGTTCTTCTCCGGATGTTGGAGCTCTAAACAATTGGTTTGTAAAAGTTAAGGAAGCAAGTCCGACGGTAAATATTGCAATGCTATCGGGACATGGAAGCATCCGTTCTAAGGTTGATGTCGGCAAACAAGATCTTACACAAAAGGAATTAAAGCGAATGCAGAAACTACTGCAATTGGATTTGAATGCCGGGGCATTTGGGATGAGCACAGGACTGGAATACGTCCCGGGTATGTATGCCGGTGAAAGTGAGTTGGAAAAACTTGCAAAAGTAGTTGGTGAGGCGAATGGACTTATCATGAGTCATATGCGCAGCGAAGATGATTCAAGGATTGAAGCTTCACTGAATGAGCTGGCTGAACAGGGAGAATTTGCTTCTGTTCATGCCTCTCATTTAAAGGTTGTGTATGGAGAGGGAGAAAAACGTGCGCAAGAAATACTACATCATATCGACAGTTTTCGTGATCAGGGGATTACCATAACTGCAGATGTATATCCGTATTCGGCCAGTTTTACAGGCATTGGTATTGTTTTTCCGGATTGGGCAAAAACGAAGTCTGAATGGCAAAATGCTTTGCAGGAGCGTCCTGAAATACTTCGACAATTTCTGCAAAAAAAAGTAGCACAGCGCAACGGTCCTGGTGCTATTTTATTTGGATCCGGGGAATTTGCAGGATTAACACTTGAAGAAGCAGCAGAACAGGAAAACAAATCTGCCATTGACTTGCTAATGGAGATGGGGCCGCAGTCGGCTTCAGCAGCTCATTTTGTGATGGATCAAGAGCTACAGGATAGGCTGATGTTAGGGAAAAATGTGATGGTGAGTTCAGATGGAAGTCCGACGATGTATCATCCGCGAGGATACGGGAGTTTTGCTAAAATGATCCGGTATTATGTGAATGAAAAAGAATTGCTTAGCCTCGAAGAGGCCATTTACAAGATGAGTGGTTTGCCAGCACAAACACTCGGGTTAAAGGATCGCGGATTGCTTCAAGAAGGCATGAAGGCCGATTTACTGATATTTAATCCTGCGAAAATTAAGGATCGGGCGACGTTTGAAAATCCCCATAAATTAGCTGAGGGATTTGATTGGATTATGGTAAATGGTACGCTCATTAGGGAGGGTGGCGAATTTAATGAGAAAAGGAATGGGCAGATACTGAGGAATAGGAATGCGTCAGGAAAATAAGTTTTCAAAAACCTCTTGCAATGTAGGCCAGTCCAAATATATATAAATTAGAAAAGTGACGCCGCTGAGTAAGAAAAGGTAAGACGGACTTATCCAGTTTGTCGCTTCATTTTTATGATATTTTTCGATCAATCCGCTGACGAAAACACCAACTGCAAACCCAAAAATGAAATAGGTCATAAATTCGAAATAAAATAGAAAACCCGTCCGATCATATGACCGGACGAGTTAGAAAGTTATGCTGTTTCTAAAAGCTCTTTAAGCGTAATACCTATTTCAGCAGGACTGTCAACAACCGTAACACCTGCATCGCGCAGTGCTTTTTTCTTGGCATCAGCGCCGCCTTCTCCCCCAGAAATAATGGCACCGGCATGGCCCATGCGTCGGCCGGGAGGTGCTGTGCTGCCTGCGATGAATGCTACAACGGGCTTATCTACATTTTCTTGGATATAAGCCGCTGCTTCTTCTTCGGCCGTACCGCCGATTTCTCCAATAAGCACGATGGCTTCGGTATCATCATCAGCTTCAAAAAGTTTTACAGCATCGGTGTGATTTGTTCCAATAACCGGATCGCCGCCAATACCTATAGCGGTACTTTGTCCGAGATTTGCTTTGGTAAGTTGATCGACTGCTTCGTAGGTAAGGGTTCCGGATCGGGAGATAAGTCCTACTTTGCCGGGTGTGAAAATATTGCCGGGCATAATCCCAATTTTGGCTTCGCCGGGAGTAATCACGCCGGGACAGTTAGGCCCTACAAGCGTTGCTCCGTGACTGTTAACAATCTGCTTGGCGGTAACCATATCCTTAACAGGAATGCCTTCCGTAATACAGATAATAGTTTCTATCCCGGCAAAAGCAGCTTCAGAAATCGCATCACCGGCAAAAGCGGGTGGTACGAATATAACTGATGTGTTGGCATTTTCTTTTTCCACCGCATCGGCCACCGTATTGTAAACGGGGAGTCCGTGGTGCTCTTGCCCACCCTTCCCGGGCGTAACACCAGCTACGACGTTAGTGCCATATTCAATCATTTGCTCGGCATGGAAGCTACCTTCACTGCCGGTAATTCCTTGTACAACTAATCGAGTATCATTACCTACAAGTACGCTCATGAACTTTCCTAAATTAAGTTAAAATAATTTCCGTAAGTCGGTCGGAATATACCGAGATCAACATGATTTGGCAAAGAGAGGATTTAGCAATTTTATATAAAATTGTTTAACAGCTATTACCTGGCAGTATGCAAAAAAAGAGTCCGCTATTGGGCGGACTCTTTTATATCAACAGTAATTCACTTAATTGTTAATCATCATAATCACCTTTTGGGAGGTAACATAACGCCATCGATAACATGGATAACCCCGTTAGAGGCCATGATATCTGTGGCTATAACATTGGCAAAGCCGTTTTCTTCATTGCCAACCTGCACGCTGCCATCGTCAACTTCCACCTCGACAAATTTTTTCGATAGTGTTCTTATTTTGTCCGAATCGATAACATCTTCAGCCGGTCGGTTACCCGGAGCTACATGGTAGAGAAGAATGTTTTTTACCAACTCTTTATTTTCTTCCACCAGTAATTCTTCTGCCGTGAGACCAAGTGCACTGAGCAGGCCTTCAAAAGCATCATTGGTTGGTGCAAAGACGGTAAACTGTCGTCTTCCGTCAAGTGCTTTATCTAAATCAGCAAATAAAACAGCTTGGGCTAATATCGAAAACTCTTCATTATTAGCCGCAATTTCCAGAATGGTACTAGAATTTGAGTTTTTCTTGGCGGTGTATTCGAGACCATTACTTTGACCTGTTTCATTTAGCTGGGATAGTTCTTCATTGGATAGATCTGAATTAGTGGCCTCATTACAGCCTACTACCAATAATGATAATCCCAAAGTTAACATTGTTATTGTCCTAAGTAGCATCACAATACCTCTCGTTTTATTTTTTTGTTGAAATGTTCATATAGAAACCTATTGGATAAAAATTAGTTCCGTGTAAGTGAAAGTTTTTGTTATTCTTAGGTAAATATATTTGCTATACATCTTTATTTGGTTTTGTGTCAGGTTCCTATCTTAGGGTACATATATTAAACAGTAGAAATTATTAACAGAATTAGATGAGATTCATAAAGAATTCTCTTATCATTTCCGTGCTATGGCTATCATGATTCCTGATGAAAAAAAAGAAGAGGTACGCGGCGCGGCGGATATCGTCGAGGTGGTTGAAGACTATGTAAAATTGAAGCGATCCGGCCGCAGCTGGAAAGGTCTTTGTCCGTTTCATGATGAAAAAACACCCTCCTTTCATGTGACGCCCGATCTGGGAATCTATAAATGTTTTGGATGTGGAGAATCGGGTGATGTCTTTAATTTTGTGATGGAGATGGAAGGCGTAGGTTTTGTTGAGGCGATGCGCTCTCTTGCTGACCGCTACGGTGTTTCGCTGCCCGAGGAGGATGCCGAAGAGTTTGATGAGGAGCACAATCTTCGAGAGGGTATCTATCATGCCCTAAAATATGCCGGGGTATTTTTCTACCGTCATTTGATGGAAACAAAGGAAGCGCAAAAGGCCCGGGATTACTTGCAAGAACGCGGTTACGATCGCAGTATTATCCAAAAATATGGTCTTGGTTATGCTCCTTCAGATGGCGAAAAATTGTATAAAACGGCGTTAGACTCCGGACTTAATGAAGAATATCTGCTTGAAGCCGGACTCATAAAACCGAGCAACCGGGGCGACGGTTATTATGATGCATTTCGCGGGCGGTTAATGTTCCCGATTTTTAATCCCTCGGGAAAAGTTATTGCCTATGCAGGACGAGTGCTTGGGAACGAAAAAACAGCCAAATATATCAATTCGCCACAGACTAAAGTGTATAATAAGAGCAAGGTGCTCTACGGCATCAACTTTGCAAAAAATGATATTCGAAAAACCGACGAAGTTATTCTGGTTGAGGGATATACGGATGTGATTTCGCTACAGCAGTACGGCATCAATAATGTAGCGGCATCCAGCGGGACATCTCTTACGCCAGATCAGATGAAGCTGCTACACCGCTATGGTGATACCATTACGATGATTTATGATTCAGATTCCGCCGGACAGCGTGCGATGAAGCGGGGCATCAATATAGCTCTGCGTGAAGGCATGGATGTAAAGCTGCTGGAGCTTCCAGAGGGGGAAGATCCTGATTCTTTTGTCCGCCAATTTGGAGAAGATTCTTTTCTGGAATTGAAGCGCGAAGAGGCGGAAGATTTTTTGAGTTATCAGATCCATAAAGCAAAAGAAGAGGGTCGGTGGGAGGAACCGGCAGAGAAGAAAAAAGTGATTTCCGAGATTTTGGAAAGCATTGCACACATGCCGGACCAGGTATCCCGAGAAACCTATGTGCAACACTTGAATAGCAAGGCAAAAATTGGTGATCGTGCGCTATTTGATGAGCTCGGTAAAATCCGCAAGCAGCTGAAAGATGAACGCAAGAAAGCACGTCAGCGTGAGAAACGAAGAAAAGAGCGAGAGGCACGACGTCAGCAGCAAGAAGACGGAGATCAACGGCCTCAGGCTCCGGTTCCTCACTCTGTTGGATATAATGATCGGGAAACGTCTCGGTCACCCAAAAAGAACCAGCCCGAACCGCCCCAAAAGCGTCCCAACTATGAAAAGGAATTGATTCGTCTTATGCTGATGTATGATCGCGATATGATTGAGTACATCGGTTCGCAGTGTAATGAGCAGCAGTTTGAGGATAAACAGCTCCGCAATTTTTACAAGGATATTATCGATCGTTATAAAGATGAGAAAGAAGTTTCAGTAGAGGCTTATGCCGAGCGCGAGCATCCATATCCCGAGCTGGTAGGAGAGATTGTGCTTGAAGAGCATTCTGTCAGTGAGCGTCACCACGAGAAAATCGGCGTGCAGTATAAGAAGGATAAGAATCCCTATCGTACGGCTAAGGGTGCGCTCAAAGCACTTAAAATTCATTACCTCGATCGCCTGCAGGTTAATTTATACGAGCGTTATGATTCATCCGAAGAGGAGGATGAGCGCAAGAAGGTGATGAAAGCAATGAAAGAGGCCGGACGTCAGCGTACGTTGCTGCAGGAATCACCGATTGATGAACTGTTTCCCGATCCGGATTCTGATGCGGCGAAAAAGGTGTCGGATAAAGTGTTTGAGTATAAGATGAAACATGAACGTGAAGATCAATAGGCAAAAGGGTTAAATTTTCTGAATGTCTGATTTTACCATAGAATTAAACGTTGCTAAAAAGGCTGCGAAATCAGCAGCCCAAATTATTCGAAAGTACCAGAAGGACAGTAACTTTTCGATCGATTATAAAGGTAAAAATGATCTGGTTACGGAAGCGGATGTAAAAGCCGAAAAAGAAATTTTGTCTGTGATTAAGAAGGAATTTCCGGATGATCACATTCTTGCCGAAGAGTCATCTGTAGAACAGGAAATACCTGAGGGACGAACCTGGCTTATTGATCCTATCGATGGGACAACAAATTTTGCACATGGCTTTCCGGTTTACTGTGTTTCGATTGGGCTTTGGGAAAATCGCGAACCTAAAATGGGATTAGTATTGGAGGTTTCGGGGGACGAGTGTTTTACAGCTATAAAGAATAAGGGGGCTTATTTAAATGGAAATCCTATTACAGTATCTAAGCTCGATAATCCTGCTAACGCACTTATCGGCACTGGATTCCCTTATAATGATTTGAGTCTGATCGACAATTATTTAGAATTTTTCCGTATGCTGATGACGTCAGTTCAGGGGCTGCGTCGTCCCGGAGCGGCTTCCTATGATTTATGCTGTGTAGCCTGTGGACGCTTTGAGGGATTTTATGAATATGCTCTTAACCCATGGGATGTGGGAGCGGGTGCTTTAATTGTGCAAGAAGCAGGTGGGAAAGTTACCGACTGGTCCGGCACCGGTGATTGGCTGTTTGGTAAACGCATAGTAGCTGGGAATCCTGCTGTGCATGCATTTCTGTTAGATAAAATAGCAAACTATTTTGAGGTGGATGAGATAAAAAGCAAGAAGTAAGAAGTGAGAAGAAATCTGATTATGATTCTCGCTTTTTTCTTTTATCTCATCGGCTCAGTTTCAAAAAGAGCATCAAAAGACGCCATCGGTACCGGGCCGTTATGATATTTGAACGGCTCACCGTAGGTAGTTCCAATTAGATGGCCATAATGTCGCGCGCGGGCTTCAATTCCCTCAAAAAATTCCTCGTTGGAAATATACGTTTCGGGCTCGTCTCTGGGATCTTGAACATTAAATTGTGATTCAAAAGCCAAAATAGCTTTTTTCTTCGTTTCAAATGTATCCGAGATATCAAAAACGACATCAGGCTCAAACGGGCGATCCTGCATGAAATGAAGTACGTGAGAGGGGCGCCACCGCTCTTGCGAATTATCCTGCTCGTCAAACGTTTCGATTTTCGTTAATCCGCTGTAGAAAATAGCATCCAAAGCCAGCTGCGTTCCATTTCCGTGATCGGGATGGCGATCCGAAGGAGCCCCCACCAAACATATATGCGGTCGATACTTCCGAACTTTTTGGATGATTTTTTTCTGATATTCACGCGTACTTTTAAGCTTAGTATCTGGTAGCCCCAAATTTTCGCGAACTTCGAGTCCAATAATATCAGAAGCATTTTGGGCTTCCTTCAATCGCTGTTCAGGAGTACCGCGACTCCCCATTTCTCCCTGCGTAAAATCAATTATGCCCACTTTTTTGCCCTGATTAACGAGCGCTGCGAGTGTACCTCCACAGCAAAGTTCGGTATCATCCGGGTGAGAAGACAGTGCCAAAATATCCAGTTTCATATCATGTAGTTTCTTCAATTTTACCGTATAATATAGCTGAATTTTAAAGGATCGCTAAAAATGAAATTCTTAAACTTCTTGTAACGATTTGTATTTTAGCTCGTAAAGAAGACGTTATAAAATTTAAACCTGAAATAAGGGCATGTCTAATATAAGTCGATTCATCAACAGCAGTTGGGAAGGGCTCAAGATTTCTTTAAGTGCTTTGGGGATTAATAAAACTCGTTCCTTCCTCACGACGCTTTGCATCATTATTGGTATTGTGATGGTAACATTGATGAATGCTGTGAGCAATGGCATGGATGCTGAGTTTGATAAGAGTATGGCCATGATGGGCCAGGACGTTGTGTACGTCGAAAAGCATCCCTGGAATCGCGGGCCTGACTATGAATGGTGGAAATATCGCAGTCGCAGAGATATAAAGCTGGATTATGTGGAAGAAATTCGGGAGTCGAGTCGGCTTGCTTCTGCTGTTTCGGCTTCTGCATCGCGAGGGACATCGATCAGGTATAATGATGTGAGTGCAGATGGTGTTTTTATTGCCGGAGTTACCGATAAATATTTTGAAACTGCTGGACTGGGTATCGAAACGGGACGTGCTTTTACACCCGAAGAAATACAACGGGGAGCGAAAGTGACGGTCTTGGGAGCAACACTGGCAGAAAACCTTTTTGATCGTAAAAACCCTTTAAATGAAGAGGTTCGTATCGGTGGCCAGCGATTTAGGGTAATTGGTTTATTGGAGAAACAGGGAAAGTTTTTGGGATTAGCTGATATGGATCGGCGCGCTATAACACCGATTAAAGCTTATGGACAACTTTTCAGTTTACGTAGTAATATTCAGATTGCTGTAAAATTTCCGAATGAAGAGATTTTAGAGGAAGGGGAGTATGAAATTGAGGGTATTATGCGTCGTGTTCGCGGTCTTGATGCCACCGAGGATAGTGACTTTGAGCTTAATAAACCTCAGGCTTTTGAAGCTCAGCTTTCATCATTTAAAGCCGGACTTTATATGGTGGGAGGAGGACTTACGGCGCTCTCATTAATTATTGGTGGCATTGGTGTAATGAACATCATGTTCGTATCGGTACGTGAGCGCACCAAAGAGATTGGAATCCGCAAGGCAGTGGGAGCCAAAGCCTGGGAAATTTTGTATCAATTTTTAATTGAGGCCGTGATCATGTGTCTTATAGGTGGATTGATAGGACTCTTGCTTTCCTATCCGCTGAGCATGTTATTAAATCAGATATTTGTGGCCAGCATTGATATCAGCGTTGTTATTGCAGCTATCGTGCTCTGTTCAATTGTTGGCCTGATCTTTGGATTTATTCCAGCTTATCGGGCTGCAAAATCGGACCCCATAGAATCATTGAGATACGAATAAGATGAATATTAAAGAAGTATTTAAACAAGCGTTTGATTCTCTATGGGCCAATAAGTTACGGTCCTCGTTAACTTTATTGGCTCTTATTGTGGGAGTATTTTCGGTGATTGTTTCTACTACAGCGGTAGCCGTACTGGACAACTTTTTCCAAAATACAATGAGCGTGATGGGAGGAGATGTGATCAATGTTTCCAAAACGCCGTCTGTTCGGATGGGCGGTAGTGCAGATAATGTGCGAAATCGCCAGGATATTACTTTTGAAACGGCGGAACGGCTTCAAGAAATGTTGCGGTTAGCTGAGGATGTGAGCCCAGATGAGACCTTTGATTATACCAAAGTAATGTACGGGGATGAGGAAACCGATCCTACAGTGAGAGTGATAGGGAGTAATCAGTATTATCTTGGGAATAATGCTTATGAACTGAGTGAGGGCCGTAACTTTAGTTCTGAGGATATCCAGTATGGAAGATTATTAGCAATTATTGGGCATGATATTCAGCAGGAACTATTTCAAAATGTTAATCCTATTGGAAAAAATGTCCGGGTAGCAGGACAGCAATACAGGATTATTGGGACGTTAGATGAAAAGGGGAGTGTGTTTGGCCAATCACAGGATGAGTTTGTACTGATTCCATATACTGCAGGACTTATGATTTATGGGGGCGATCGCAACATAGATATACAGGTTAAGGCGCCAGCCATGGATTTTATAGAATCCGCTATGGATGAAATTACCGGAATAATGCGAGTTATTCGTAAAGTGGCTCCCGGTGCCGAAAATGATTTTGAAATTGAAACAAATGATTCGCTTGCGGGTACCTTTGATCAGTTTACCTTTATTCTGTATGCCGTCGGTTTTGTAATTGGAGGTATTACACTGTTTGGAGCCGGCATCGGGGTGATGAATATTATGCTTGTCTCTGTAACCGAGCGAACCCGTGAAATCGGGCTCCGTAAAGCAGTGGGGGCAACGAAGAAAGCAATTGTGTCACAGTTTCTTACGGAAACAATCTTTATTTGTCAGCTGGGGGGATTAATAGGAATTGCGCTTGGAATACTTGCCGGTAATGGAATGGCAATTTGGATTGAAACCGAGCCCGTTATTCCAATATGGGCTGTACTGACCGGCTTTTTTGGGATGTTCGTGATTGCTTTATTATTTGGAGTGTATCCCGCTTATAAAGCTGCCCGCTTAGATCCCATCGATAGTCTTCGTTACGAATAATCTTCATCATTACTTAACAATGAAAGATGATCGACAGCATGTTTTGATAATTGGTTTTGTTTGGCCTGAGCCCAATTCATCGGCCGCCGGCAAACGCATGCTGGAGTTGATCCACCTATTCAAGGATCAGGGGTGGAAGGTAACCTTCGCGAGTCCTGCTACTGAAACAGCTCACATGAGCAACTTGGAGGATATTGGCATTGACCAAGTTTCTATTAAGATGAATAGCTCAACTTTTGATGATTTTATCAGAGAGCTTAGTCCCTCTATTGTTCTTTTTGATCGGTTTGTAGTTGAGGAGCAATTCGGATGGCGTGTTGCAGAGCAGTGCCCCGATGCACTGCGGATATTAGACACTGAGGATTTACATTTTCTGCGGAGGGCACGAAAAGGGGCACATCGTGAAAACCGAGCCTGTACAAACGAAGATCTTTTATCATCGAAAGATGCCAAGCGGGAAATTGCCAGCATTTTTCGATCTGATTTGTCTCTCATCATTTCTGAGGCCGAAATGGAATTGCTTCAAAATGTATTCGACGTAGATAAACGCTTGCTGCAATATGTTCCTTTTTTACTTGATCCACTGACGGAGAGAGAAAAGAATGCGTTACCGGATTTTAGTGAACGAAGTGACTTCGTAACTATTGGTAACTTCAAGCATTCCCCGAATATGGATTCGGTTAAGAATTTAAAAAAGAAGGTTTGGCCGTTGATTAGGAAGCAATTGCCGGATGCTCAGTTGCATATATATGGAGCCTATGTTACGAAGGAAGCAGAACAGATGCACAATCCCAAAGAAGGATTTTTGGTGAAAGGTAGGGCAGAGGATGCAAAACAGGTTGTAGCAAATGCCAAGGTACTGTTGGCTCCTCTTCGGTTTGGGGCGGGACTTAAAGGTAAGTTGATAGAGGCTATGAAGTGTGGAACACCAACTATTACAACAAGTATGGGTGTGGAGGGGTTGGCCAGCAATGAAGAAGATTGGGGCGGAAGAATTGCCGATGATCCTAAAGAGTTTTCCGATGCAGCCCAATATCTTTATAGTGACAAAAAGGCGTGGGCTGAGGCTCAGAATAAGGGATTTTCAATCCTTAATGATAAATTTATAAAACCGAATTTCGATAAACTGTTAATCAAAAAGATCGTCAAACTTCAGAAACATCTCCAAGAGCATCGGGCTCAAAATTTTACCGGTCAAATGTTGATGCACCATACCGCTGAAAGCACAAAGTATATGGGACGCTGGATTGAGGCTAAAAATCGAAATATGTAATATTTAATGTCTACATATTTCCTTATAATTAAGGTGATGTAGCTTATTACGTTAACAAGATTACCAAAGTTATGGATGAAGAGATTTTAGAAAATTTAAATGAAGAACTGGATAACGCACTCGATCGCGGTCGCCAAATGGTAGATGACGAAGAGTTGGCCGAACGTGTTGAAGAGTTAAAATCACGAGCCGAAAATCTTATTCGAAAACATCCTGTTAAAAGTGTAGCAGGTGGATTATTAATTGGTTATATCTTTGGCAAATTGTTGAGTTCAGAAGACTAAAAATAATGAAAACCGATAAACACAAAGATCAGTTGGGTAAACGGTTACGAGCCATTACTTCTGACTTGAAACGATACCTCGAAAAACGAATTGAGCTCACCATGCTCAATATAGGGGAAGCGATTTCGGGATTAATGGCTGCTTCGGTACAGCGTGGGATTGGTGTTTTTTTACTTTTAGGCGGGGTTTGTTTTCTGCTATTCGCTTTGGCTATTTATCTTGGGGATTTGTTGGAAAGCCGAAGTTTGGGATACGTAATTGTTTCGTTACCTCTGTTGCTGGTTGGTGGATTGTTTATGTATTTGAAGCCCAAAAGTGTTTTTAAACAGTTGCAAAATCGATTCGAAAATGAAGTAATAAAATCAATTGAGCAAAATGGAAAGGTGGTCGAGGAGTCTTTAAAGATTGAAAAGAAGGCACATTCAAAATCGAAAGAAGAATAGGGTATTGTTATGTCAGAAGAAAAAATTGATGAGCTTGAGAAAAAGAAGCAAGAGCTGGAAGGGGAATTAAATAAAATTCAGGGAGAACTGGATAATTCTATTGATCAGGTTCGTGAAGATGTAAGTAGTAGTTTGTCTCCTAAAAATATTATTCGAAAACATCCCTTGCCTATTGTCGGGGCCTCTGCGTTAATAGGATTTTTGCTGGGTCATAAAAGAAGATCATCTACAACATCAACCGATAAAGGAGGAGATTTTAGTGGGGCGCTTTTATCTGAGTTAAAGAGACTTGCTACTCGTAAGGCCATTAACTTTGCTACCGACTATGTCGAAAATATTCTTGAAGAAAAGGCCGAAGAGCACTTATCGTCCAGCAATGGCGCACAGGAAGAATAAAAAAGCTTTTTAATTTTTTAACGTAAAATAACCTTTCCTCTCCGTAACAATTCGTATCATTCCTCGTGTAACCTCCCGAGTTGTAAACCCAAAAAATAAATTATCGACATGCGCAAAGCTATCTGTTTATTATTTAGTGTATTAATTCTGAGTGTTACGGTACATGCCCAGGATTCGCAGCCCCAAGAAATTTCGCTGCAAGAGGCTATTGATATTGCTCTGGAGAATAACTATCAGCTTAAACAAGCCTCTAATAATTTAAGGTTAGCAGAAAGTAGTATTACCAGTGAATACGCTGATTTTGCCCCTTCAATTTCGGGGAATTTCAGTGGCTCAAGTAGAAAAGGACAACAGCTTGTTCGACAGGGAGACACACAAATATTCGAAGATAATGTAACAAATGGGTTGAGTGGGAGCCTGAGTGCAGACGTATCTATCTTTAATGGCTTTGAAAATATTTTAAGTCTGAGGAGAAGCAAAGCAGATAAGCTTTCTTCTGAAGAGCAGCTGCAAAGAGCCAAAGAGGATGTCATTTTTAATGCGGCATCAAATTTTTTACAAGTACTCTTGGATGAGGAGTTGGTAGAAATTGCCAAAGAAAATCTTGAAGCATCCCAAAAACAATTGGAGCAGGTAAAGGCACAAGTAGAAGTTGGGTCACGGCCTACCGTAGATTTGTACAATCAAGAGTCAACGGTAGCCAGTAATGAGTTAACCCTGACACAGCGCGAGAATAATTTAAAAATGAGCAGACTTGCTCTGATACGGCAATTGCAGATTGATCCTCGTGGAAACTATGAATTTACAAATCCCGAACTTGAAGCTGATAGTAATATTCAGATTGGAGGACAAGAGTTTGATATAGACGAATTAATAACCAATGCCTTGGATAATCGCTCAGATCTTAAAAGTGAAATGGCAGATCTGACGGCTCTTGAGCTTCAACTAAAACAGGCAAGATATAATCTCATTCCTACTCTAAGTGCAAGTGCAAGGTTATCATCTTCATATAATGATCAGTATTTCGGTGGGGGCATTCCTTTTAGTGATCAGTTTTATGATCAAAATTATACGACCTCGATAGGGTTTTCATTAAATATTCCGATCTTCAATAATTGGAATCGTATGAACCAGATACAGACAGCAAAGATAAATTTAAAAAATGCTAAGCTGGGATTAGAGAATACGAGATTGCAAATAATTCAGGAAGTAACACAGGCCTATAATGATTATTTGTCATATCAAAAGGAGTTACAGTCAACAAGAAAAGCATTACGAGCTGCTGAAAGAACATATGAAACACAGCAAGAACGTTACAATGTGGGTGCTAGTACGTTAATTGAACTCAGTGATGCCAATGCAAATTATGTTCAGGCCCAATCAGATAATGTTCGGGCGTTATATAATCTGATATTTCAGGAAAAACTTCTGGATTATTATATAGGTAAATTAGATAAAGAGATGTCTTTAAATTAAGAGAATAGAATTAATAAAATGTCAAAAAAGAAAAAGTCAGCTACTCAAAAACTTTTATATGTAGGTATTGGTCTTATTGTTTTATTGGGAGTAGGAGCAATATTAGGTAAGTCGATGGGATGGATGGGAGGCGAACCGGCAGCCAAGGAGGTGGAGGCAACAGAAGCTAAACTGAAAACGATTACACAGATCGTATCGGCTTCAGGAAAAATGCAGCCAGAGGTAGAGGTGATTTTACGTCCGGAAGTGTCCGGGGAAATTATTGAGCTGCCTATAAAGGAAGGGGACTATGTAAAAGAAGGGGAGCTTTTGGTGCGCATTAAACCTGATATTTACCAAGCTAGAATTGATGAAACAAATGCCATGTTGCTCACGCAAAAAGCACGCATGGAACAGGCACGAGCATCACTTTTGGAAGCTGAATCTGTTTATAAACAGAACAAGCAGCTTTTTGAAAAAGGAGCTATTTCAAAAACAGAATTTGTGCAATCAGAAACGAATCATGAGGCTCAAAAGGCAAACTTTAACGCTGCAAAATACCAGGTGCAAAGTAGTGAAGCTCAGCTTGAGCAGGCGAAAGAAGAGTTACAAAAGACTATAATTCGATCGCCACGTAATGGAACAATAAGTAAACTGGCGGTTGAGGTTGGTGAACGCGTGTTAGGGAATACTCAATCCATAGGAACTGAACTTCTTAGGATAGCCAATATGGATCAGATGGAGGTTCAGGTGCAGGTTAATGAAAATGATATTGTAAATGTTTCGGCCGGGGATACTGCAAATATTGAGGTCGATGCCTATCCCGACCGGTCATTTAACGGTGTTGTGACAGAAATAGCCAACTCTGCTGAAATTTCGGGAGAGGGAACGAACGAGCAGGTTACGAATTATGAAGTAAAAATTAGGGTGGCTACGCCTCACAATCTCGATATGGTCGGGGACAAACAGCTGGTTCAGCAGACCTCAAAAGAGATGCCTGAGGATGAATTTGTACCATCGTTTAAACCTGGAATGTCGGCCACGGTAGATGTGCAAACGCAGACCGTGCGCAATGTCGTTTCGGTACCGATACAAGCTGTAACCGTGCGTGATTTTGCTGATGAAAATAGATCTGCTCAGAATGATACCACGAAAAGCGACACCACCAATGTTGATGAAGATCTAATTATTCCTGAAGAGGATATGCGAAAAGTGGTGTTTGTTGTAGAGGATGGAGAAGCCAAGCGCAAGGAAGTAAAAACAGGCATCAGTGATAATACTCACATCCAGGTTTTATCGGGGCTTGAAGCCGGTGAACAGGTCGTTACGGGTAGTTATCGCATGCTATCCCGTGATCTTTCGGATGGCGATAAGGTAAATGTAAATAATAATAAGTTCAGCCGAATGGCTTCAAACTAAGAGCATAATGCCAAAACCGATTATTCAGGTAGAAGACTTAACTAAAATTTATCAGATGGGGTCCCAGGAGGTACGCGCTCTTGATGGTGTTACCTTTGATTTATTGGAAAATGAATACATTGCTATTATGGGTCCATCCGGGTCAGGCAAATCTACGTTGATGAATCTTATCGGCTGCCTGGATACACCAACTTCAGGCAGTTATATTTTAAATGGAGAGGATGTCAGCCAGTTTGACGATGCTGATCTTGCGGAAGTTCGCAATCGTGAGATCGGATTCGTATTTCAAACTTTTAATTTGCTCCCGCGGACGGATTGCCTATCAAATGTAGAGCTTCCACTTATTTACTCGGGTGTTAAAACTGCAGAACGTCACGAGCGATCAGCGGAAACGTTAGAGCGGGTTGGACTGGGAGATCGTATTGATCATAAACCCAATGAACTTTCGGGTGGACAGCGTCAGCGCGTAGCTATTGCTCGTGCTTTGGTAAATAACCCCTCTATTTTACTGGCTGATGAGCCTACGGGTAATCTTGATACGCAAACAGGGGAAGAGATTATGATGCTATTTGAAGAGTTGTATCGGTCGGGGAATACAATTATTGTTGTTACGCATGAACCGGAAATTGCTGAACATGCCCGTCGAATTATTCGCCTTCGTGACGGCAAAATTGAAAGCGATGAAAAGGTGGGGACTCCTGCCTTGGAAAATGAGGAGATCCAAATTGAAGCGGCTACAACATAACTCTAACGGTTTCTTCTTTTGATACCATTTATTTTATCAGATTTTTAGGTTTTGCGGTAGTAAAATTATGATTACCATCATGCAAATGATTTAATCAAAACACCTTGCTATGAAAATTCTTTATGTTTTTCCTCATCCCGATGATGAGTCATTCGGCCCGGCACCGGCTATTGCTGCTCAGCGTAGAAAGGGTCATGAAGTATATCTGTTTACCCTGACGAAAGGAGAGGCAACTAAACAGCGATTTCGTTTGGGCATAAATAAAAAGGAGATGGGAGAGATACGGTACAAAGAGATGCAATGCGTAGAAAAAGTGCTTGATTTGAACGGGATGACGGTGTTCGATCTGCCGGATAGCGGTTTAAAAGAGATGGATCCTGCTGATATTGAGGAAGTGATTCGCAAACAGGTTCAGAAAATTAAACCCGATATATTGGTAACTTATGCGGTGCATGGTATCAGCGGATTCGAAGATCATCTGGTAAGTCATGCCGTAGTCAAAAGTGTGTATTGTGATTTAAAACGAGAAGGATTTGATCACCCAAAGCGATTGGCATTTTTCACGCATTACAGCGAAGATCAGGGGGAGGGGAAGTTTAAGTTGGCCTCATCAAAACAGGGCGATATTGACTGCTGGATTGAGGCCAATGAAGAGGATTACCAAAAATTCTTATCGGCACTTGACTGCTATGAAACTTATCAAGAAGTGATCGAGGATAGCAATGTTAAGGAAGAAGTAGGATATCGGGTTCCATTCGAGATTTTTCAGGAAGATTTCGATCCGCCGCTGACCGATTTAGGAGATCAATTAGATGTGTAATGTAAATTGCTAATATTGAATATCTGATGGAAAAAGATTTTCCGATCTGGTTGAAAGGAACAACAATTTTATTTGGGATTATCTTGTTGTTCATCGTTTTGTCGTATGGGAAATTTATTTTAATGCCTCTCGCATTTGCTGCTCTTATTGCGATGTTACTGGATCCAATCAGCTCATGGTTACAGCAATATAAATTCAATAGAGTTCTCGCAATTTTAACCAGTATTATATTGCTTGCTGTGATTTTGGGAGGCATTATGTCATTGCTTTCGATCCAGTTTATTCAGTTTGCGGATCGCCTGCCAGAGGCCAATGCCAAGATCCAGACATTGAGCAGTGATCTGATACAGTTTTTTGAGTCTACATTTAACTTGTCACCCGACCGACAAGTCCAGTTTTTAGAACGGGGACTTGAAACGGCTATCAATAAAAGCGGGGAATATGTCAGTACCGTATTGGGAGCCACAACCAGTGTATTCACGACCATAGGACTGCTACCGTTTTTTGTATTTTTTATGATGTATTACAAAAAAATGTACCGAACATTCTTGCACACAGCTGTGGATGGAAAGAACGATGCGATCGATTCTGTAATTGACGGCATCCAAAGTGTTACGCAGAATTATATTGTGGGCATGATGACGGTCATCACAATCCTGGGAATTTTAAATGCGATAGGATTGTGGATTGTGGGCATTGATCACGTATTGTTTTTTGCGGCATTTGCGGCTATTCTTGCGGTTATTCCTTATATAGGAATTATCCTTGGAAGCCTGCCCGCTATTATTTTTGCACTTTTGTTTACTGATTCTTTGCTAAATCCCATTGGAGTGGTGGCGGTATTTGCAGTTGTTCAATTCCTTGAAGGAAATTTTATTACTCCCAATGTTATTGGTTCGCAAGTCAGTATTAACCCATTCATGGCATTAATTGCACTCGTAATAGGTGGTCAGTTGTGGGGTATCTCGGGGATGATATTATTTGTACCTCTGTTGGGAATCTTAAAATGTGTCTTTGATCAGGTTGAGACACTAAAACCATACGGCTATCTGCTGGGAAATCGAACTAACTATCAAGCTGCCGGGCCAAAAGCAAAGAGTGAGAACGATTAGAGCTCTCGAAGGCGATCAAAAGTATCCCATATGGCTCTCAGAAAAGGGACATATGGTACACTGCTCATAATTTTTAGCTCATCTTGAATAGATGATTCCTCAGCAAGAAATCGAAAAACATCATCTAGGGGATTATTTTTAAAAAGATTATTAAAAACCCGAAATGCGTCCTTGGGATGCTGATCAATAATTTGCAGCAGCCAAAGATCGTATGCTTTAAATCGTTTTTTAGAATGGGGTTGAAGTTGCAATGTACCTTCCGATAATAAACTCTTTACAATTGCATCAGTTTGTTTTTGGATGCGTTTGAACGTATAGCCCGTAGAGGGTTTGGTAACCCCGCCAACTGTTCCCAGATTGAGTATTCTGGGTTTATACCATGGTTTATAGGGACGATCTTCCATCGGTATTTTTCCAAACTCTTTTCGTTCAATGCTATAATCAACCGGCTTAAGATTAAATCGGTTATTTAAATATAGGGAGACCTTCTCCTCATATTGCTTTTTTTCAAGCAGTGTATCCGAAAAAATAGTGTATTCAATGAGGGCAGAAGTTTTAGACCAGGGCAGCAGATAGATAAAAGCTATTCCCTCCCCAAATGTTTGGTCAAAATCCATTAAGGTGAAAACATTATTATTAAAAACCGGTTTTGATGTCGTAACCTCCCATCCCAAAAAATGTTGTAGCAGAGGATGTCGAGGATGGTCTTCAGCTTTGTCCCAGGGATTAAAGCAACTTTGGAAAATAAAGTCTGCATTAAATGAAGTTTTATCAGTATGTAAGATGGGATTTTGACCGTTAAATGAGAAATTCTGTATTGGCGTTTCAAGCAGATCAAAGCTGGGATGATCTTTAAGGCTGTTTAAAATATGATTGCGAAAGTCACCGCTCCGCAGACAGTAGTAAGTATAATCGCTTAGGGGTTCGATGGATCGGTTGCCGAAAATACTAACTTCCGCTTCGGTCCATTTTCGATAAATTAGATCCGCAAAGGGAGGATCAGCAGCATCCCAAAAGCACCAGGTTTTATCATTGGTGGGGGTAAGAGATTGATCGATAATGAGGATCTTTTTTTCTGACAATCGGGAATGCAGCATTTTCCAAGCCAGGGAAAGTCCCGATGCACCTGCACCCGCTATGATATAATTGTACTGCTGCATAAATAATAAGGTGGTTAATTAAGTTGCCAGATCGCAAAGTTTAGGGCTGAAGCATAGCTAATCCAAAGCAGATAGGGGACGAGCAGCAGTCCTGCCAGCCAATTCTTTTTCCAGAATAGAAGAATGGTGAAAGCAATGGCTACCCACAGCAGTAAAATTTCAGCTAATCCCGTTGAAATATAGTGCTTTCCGAAAAAGAGCCACGACCAGAGTGCATTGAGTATGAGCTGCACAAAAAACCACTTGAATTCGTAATCAGATAAGGAGATGGAATCCATCCGCCATACGAGCCAGGCCGAAGTGCCCATCATAACATACAGGATGGGCCAAACAACAGGGAAGACCCAGTTCGGTGGTGTCCAGCTTGGCTTTTGCAAAAGTTCGTACCACGTGCCGGGTTCAAATTGGGCGCCAAATACGCCGGCCAAGCTGCATATTATAATCCAGACCGGTAACCCTGCGATTTTTTTCATGCTCATTTGTGTATTTGATTTAGGGCCAATAACAAATTCTAAAGTTATTATAAGTGATAATAAACAAAAATCGTTTACACTCTCTACCTTCTTGTTAACATCTTTCTTTGTAGATTGCAATTATCATAGGGTAGTACTTAGGAATTAAAACCGAAATATAAATAGCTGCTTGAAAAGGAATGGGAAGGTTTTTTTGAAAAAATCATATCAATTATTGGTATAGTTCATAACTAACTCTAATATCGGTTATAGTATTTTTCTATCAAGAAACAATTTATATGAATGAATGATTTGGTTAGATTAAAACAGACAAATAAAAAATTGATAAACCAAGTGTCGTATGGATAAAGATAAAACTCAGAATACATCAAGTAGTAATGCAAGTAAGTGCCCATTTCATAATGGGGATTCAAATGAAACCGCTACCGGTGGTACAAAGCTCGAAAAATGGTGGCCCGAAAGGTTAAATGTGGATATGCTTCGCCAGCATTCATCCAAGGGTAACCCAATGGACGAGGATTTTAATTATGCCGAAGAATTCAAAAAGATCGATTTTGGGGCTCTTAAGCAGGATCTTCATGATCTGATGACTGATTCGAAGGACTGGTGGCCCGCCGACTGGGGACACTATGGTGGACTTTTTATCCGAATGTCTTGGCATGCAGCAGGTACGTACCGTGTTGCTGACGGACGCGGTGGTGCGGCCGGTGGACAGCAACGTTTTGCCCCTCTAAATAGTTGGCCGGATAATGCGAACTTAGACAAAGCGCGTCGGTTGCTTTGGCCCATCAAGAAGAAGTATGGTCGCAAGTTATCTTGGGCAGATCTGTTAGTATTGGCCGGTAATGTTGCAATGGAATCAATGGGCTTTGAAACCTTTGGTTTTGCCGGTGGACGTGAAGACGATTGGGAACCCGATACTTCCGTTAATTGGGGTTCTGAAGAAGAGTGGTTGGATGATGAACGTCATGATGAGGAAGGTAATCTCAAAGGACCGCTTGCCGCTGATCACATGGGTTTGATTTACGTTAATCCCGAGGGACCCAATGGAGAACCGGATCCCGAAAAATCGGCTCGCTTTATTAGACAATCTTTCAAAAGAATGGCAATGAACGACGAAGAAACAGTGGCACTTATTGCCGGCGGACACACCTTTGGTAAAACCCACGGAGCCGGGCCCTTAGAACACAAAGGACCCGAACCTGAAGCGGCTGATATCGAAGAACAAGGCTTTGGCTGGATCAGCGATTACGGTTCAGGAAAAGCTGGCGATACGATTACCGATGGTGAAGAAGGCGCATGGACCAACGATCCTACCCAATGGGATATGGGCTTTTTTGAAAATCTCTTTGAATACGAGTGGGAACTCACTAAAAGTCCTGCGGGATCTTATCAATGGCAACCAAAAGATGGGGCAGGCGACGGTACCGTACCCGACGCCCACGATCCGGATGCAAAAAATGCTCCGATGATGTTGACTACGGATCTTGCTCTGAAAGTAGATCCGGAGTATCGAAAAATTTCCAAGCGATTTTATGAAAATCCGGATGAATTTGCCGATGCCTATGCACGTGCCTGGTTTAAGCTTATTCACCGCGATATGGGACCCAAATCTCGATATCTCGGACCTGAAGTTCCCGAAGAAGATCTGATTTGGCAAGATCCTATTCCTGAAGTTGATTACGAACTGATCGACGGCAAGGATATTGAAGAACTTAAAGGCAAAATCCTTGATACTGATCTGTCCGTATCCGAGCTTGTGAAAACAGCTTGGGCTTCGGCTTCGAACTATCGCGATTCCGACAAGCGAGGCGGCGCCAACGGTGCTCGTATTCGCTTGGCTCCTCAAAAAGATTGGGAAGTCAATAATCCTGAGCAGTTAGACAAGGCACTTGAAGTGCTCGAAGGCGTTCAGGAGGAATTTAATAATGCTCAATCGGGAGACAAGCGCGTTTCACTTGCTGATATTATTGTTCTCGGCGGAGCTGCTGCTATTGAAAAAGCGGCTAAAGATGCCGGACATGAGATAGAAGTACCCTTTACACCGGGACGTAACGATGCAACTGCAGAGCAAACCGATGAGGAATCCTTTGAGTGGCTTGAACCCAAAGCTGACGGCTTCCGTAATTATTACAACTCTGAGCGCAATGCCAAGCCTGAAGAACTGTTAGTTGATAAGGCGCAATTGCTATCGCTTACACCACCTGAAATGACGGTACTTGTTGGTGGAATGCGTGCGTTGAATGCCAATTATGATGATTCGGATCACGGCGTATTTACTGATCAACCGGAAACGTTGACCAACGATTTCTTCGTAAATATTCTTGATATGGATTACGAATGGAAGGCAGCTTCAGATGACAAACTTTTCTTTGAAGCTGAAGATCGTGATACCGGTGACGTTAAGTGGAAAGCTACTCGTGTTGACTTAATCTTTGGTTCACATTCTGAGTTGCGTGCGCTTTCTGAAACGTATGCAGCAGATGATGCAGAAGAGAAGTTTGTAAATGACTTCGTAGATGCATGGACTAAAGTAATGCAACTGGATCGCTTCGATCTGAAGTAAATTCGGCCATATTCTGGAAGGTTCTTTATTTTGAACCTTGGATAGTTAACGTGGTTAACATCTTACGCAATCTTAAAGGGCAGCTTGGTAACAGGCTGCCCTTTTTTATTCCTTTTTGGTATCTGGCTATTTGATAATTATAAGTTTATTAATGGAAGGTGCTATTTTTCAAATATAGCAAAGTTTCTGCGAGCAGTATATCGAAACAACAAGGCTGATACTACAAACAGCGTGATGAAGAACCCGTTTACCGCTATGATATGGAATGCCGTGCTGGGTGGGGACTGATAAAAGCCACCGATCAAAGCAATAGTAGCTATTAATGCCTGAGCGATCGCCATCGCATACATTGCGAGTGTCATGCCTTTTGACTGAAACCGGGCCATGAACGCCCCAACAATTCCGACAAAAATAACCCCAAAGTACAACAGGTTGATGGGATTGTCCTCAGAACCGATGATACCCACCGCAATATTTACCCAGATGAGAAATAATCCAGTAAAGAGCGCAAATCCTACAGCGATACTGTAGGTGGGTTTATTCGATTTTCTTGTTATCAGTTTATATGTCAGGCCGGTACCAAAGAGGAGAGTGCCAGCAATGACAAAGTCTGACAGGGTCCAGACCACCTCTTTAGTGAATTGCATTGCTATCAATGGTATCATTAATAAAACCCCTGTTGTAAGTGCCAAAAAGCCAATAGATTGATAAAAGTTACGATTTTCATTCATGTTTATTACATTTATTTGTTGTTAGAAAGTACTTTTAATTACAAAGTTAAGAGGTAAAAAATTTTGTGCTCAGTGTAATTATGTGTGATTTGAGCGCAGTCGGTAACGTGTGAGAAAGTACCATCCAGTACCGATTACAATTAGCAATAATGGAATGGCACCCGGTTCATTTTCTACGATTATCATGAATACCAAAAGCGCGATCCCTAATACAATAGTCAGCACAGATAGCATAAAGTGCAACTTTAATTTTTTCGCTATGTCTTTTTTCATATTTAATTTGATTTCTTTTTCTGTGATTTAATGATCTCTTCTAATACATTAAGATGCTCCTCAAATGCTTTTTTCCCTTCTTGGGTCATGTAATATGTGGTGTTGGGCTTATTGTCGATAAAAGATTTTTCCACCTCAATGAAACTTTCTTTCTCTAGTTTTTTAATGTGCGTTGCCAAGTTGCCATCAGTTACATCCAGAAAATCTTTCAATGAAGTGAAATCGAGCCCTTCATTAACCGCTAATGCCGACATTATTCCAAGTCGGACACGACTCTCGAATGCCTTATGTAAATCATCGATAGATACTTTCATTGATAGATATCTTTACCGCTCGTACTTCAAATGCATATAAATACCATAGATAATATGAACCATTCCAAATCCCAAGGCCCAGAGGAGTAAGCCATATTCAACAAACCAAGCACTTGTTAATCCCAATCCCATCTGTATCAGACCCAATAACTTTAGATCATCGAAAGTAAATTTGCTGGCATTATACAAGGCAAGTCCGTAAAATAGGAGGGTAGATGGGGCGATTAATCCTATAAGTCCTTTTGAAAGTAATATCAGTATAAAAATCCCACCTGCTGCCAAGGGAATGGCCATTGTAGCTATCATTCGCTTGGATGTACTGTTCCAGGCCCTTTCACTTCTTTTTAGAGCTTTTTTCCAGGAAAGAATAATGGCCGTTCCGAGTGCCAAGACTAATACGGAAATGGCTAAAAATATGATCGCCGACAAGCTTGAAGAATCAAATGAACTATAGCTAATCCCATCAGGATTAAAGTTAAATACAATATAAGCAATATAAGCTCCTGTTAATGCATAAATCCCGGCCATGATACCTGCCATACCTGATAGCGACAAAAATTTAGACGAGCGCTCCATCATGGAGCGTATCTCAGCTAAATCCTGAATATAATCTTGCTCTTCTTTCATACAAAGTACTTTTTATTTCAAAGTTAACACTTAAATCATTCTGATACAATAGTTGCTAAAATTAAACTTATATCTTTTAGGTTTATCCGCTGGAGGTCTAAGCTACCGTATGAGATCTTTCCAAAAACTGCAATCGCTAAAAGAAAAGCCAGATATGTCCGAGTTGGTATAAAGACTATCCACTCAACTTTAGTGTTTGTAGGTAATTTCTTTAGAACTGCTTAGCTGCCGAAGATAGTTTTTTAACTTTTCAATTTGTTCTTCGGTGTGAATGGGAAGTTTGATTTTAGCAGTAGATCCGACATTCTTTGTCAGCTCAATTCGATTCTTTTTCACTTCAACAGCTTTAACTGATGACCAATTATATTCCTTTTTGGCCCAAATCGAACTATAGTTTTTTAGAAAGATCCCTTCTTCATTAATGATAAGAGCTTGTTTTCCGGCTATACCAGGGAAAATAGCAAAAACAAGACTACATGTGATACCTGTAAATGAATTTATCCAATCGATTGTGCCTTCGTATTTATATATGAAAATTATAGCTCCGATAAAGAACCCCAGCATTAGAATCCCCAAGAAGCGAATAATTTTTATATAAACAGTATTGGTATCAACTTTTAATTCAAACGGTTCCATAGTTGTTCTCGTTATAAAAATTGATTTTATTGATTTTTAGGTTGTGACTTTACACATCAGGTGGCTGTAGGCTAATTCTGAGTAAATAACTGATTATTTTGGTTCTATCAAGTGTAAAGGGAACTGCCGGGATCAAATGCGTAATAGTTTACGACAGATTTCAGACTTAAAACAGGCACTAGATAAAATATAAGCCATACGGTCTTTTTAAAGATAATAGTGGTTATTCTGTGGTTTGAACTTATTGTTATCATCGCCGGAATGTGACATAAAAACTTATAGCTATTTCCTATGTCAAAAGAAGTAGCAGTAAAGCTAAAATAGCAGGTAGCCCTTGAACGTAGAAAATGATCTTGCTAACCGTCAAAGCACCAAACAGTCCTGCAATTATTATGCAGCATAGGAAGAACAGGTTGATAGCAAAACCTTCAGCACCGAGGCTAACACCCCACAATAATCCGGCGGCAAGAAAGCCATTATAAAGACCTTGGTTGGCAGCCAGTGTTTTTGTTGAAGCTGCGTTTTCTTTGGAGTGGCCAAAAATGCGTAATCCAAGTTTGGTATCCCACAAGAACATTTCCAGCACCAAAAAGCCGAGATGCAGAAAGGCGACGATTAGGATTGCAAGAGTGGCTGCTAAGGACATGTTATTTGCCAATTTATGGGTTTACGATAACTCTTTAATCAGTCCAGACCGATAGGCTTCCAACAGTTTTTGGAGATTCTTAATTTTACGTTGAATTTCCTGACCGTTATCGGTATCGCAAACACGAATGCGCTGATTATTGCGTTCTAGGATTCGGGTATCAGAGTGAATGTCAATTTCTTCTTCAATGGCTTTTTGTGTAGATTCAAAAGGCTGGTGTGCGGCAAGGATGAGTCCAAATGAGTTGTAGATTAGAGTGTATCCCGCGATTCCGGTTTTTTCCTGGTAAGCTTTGGCAAACCCACCGTCGATGACCAGCAACTTGCCGCCGGCTTTTTCTGGGGTTTCGCCTTTGGTTACCTTCACTGGAACGTGACCATTGATGATATGTCCGTCTTCAGGATCGATTCCGAACTCTTCCAGAATGTTATCAATAACATTTTCTTTGGTTCGGTGATCATAGTATGGATTCATTTCTTCTTTGTGGGTCTCAGGGTCTTTGATAAAATAGCGTTCAAAAGTCGCCATTTTATCCTTACCAAATAGTGGAGATTGTGAGCCGCTCCATAAGTACCACATCGTGTCGAGTCCGTATTGTTTTTTCGCCGGTTCGTCATTTACAAAATAGCCTTGACGAGCAAGTTGCTCTAGGCGATCCATAAATTCACGGGGGCTGTGTTTGCTGCCGTCAAGGGTAAAGTGACGTAAACGGCCACTTTTGGTCATGGGAATGCAGCCGTGGTAGAGCAGGTTATCGTTGTATGTCAGGTACATACTGCCTTTGGAAAACAGGAATCGCACATGCGACTGAAGACGTTCGCTGTTTTTAAAGGATAAGGAGAGTTTTTCCATAACCGTTTGTTCCTTTTCGGAAAGTTCGTAGGGATTTTCAGGATCAATGGTAGGGAGATGGGTATCCAAAAGGGGGTAGGAATGGCCGTTAAGATGAACGGTACCCTGCTCATAGTCAATCTTATCGAGCAGCAGCCGATCTTCCATCTGGAATTGCGGCTGTCGCTGAATAACTTGACCCTCCAGCTTTAGCTGAATCATGGTGATGGCTTTTTGCATGCGGGCCATCAGCAGTTGTTCATTCTCAGTAAATTCTTCGTCGGCTTCTTTGGGACGAAAAAGCTCACAGGGATCCTCGCCATAAACCTCTACAGCTAGTGAAACCAGCGGAAGCATGCTGATGGCGTAGCCGTTTTCAATGGTCTCCATATTGGCATAGCGCAGAGAAACACGGATCACGTTGGCAATGCACGCTTGGCTACCGGCCGCTGCTCCCATCCAAACGATGTCGTGGTTGCCCCACTGGAAGTCTACCGCATGATGATCCATGAGTTTATCCATGATGATATGCGCCCCGGGACCCCGGTCGTATACATCGCCGATGACATGCAGCCGCGCGATAGTCAGTCGCTGAATGAGTCGGGCCAATGCCGTGATAAACGCATCCGCACGGTCGGTATCAATAATGGATTCAATAATACTACTGTAGTATTCCTGCCGATTTCGGGTGCTTTCCTGCTCGTGAAGCAGTTCCTCGATAATATAGCTAAAGTCCTTCGGCAGGGCTTTGCGTACCTTGTTGCGTGTGTATTTTGAGGAATAGACCCGACAAAGTTTGATAAGTTGAAAAAGAGTTTTTCGATACCATTGATCGGGATTGTCAATCTCTTTTATAATTGCTGGCATTTTCTGTTCGGGGTAATAAATAAGGGTAGCCAGATTTCGTTTTTCCTGATCGTCAAGGGTATATTCGAAAATCTCTTCGATCCTTCGCTTTATAGACCCTGAGCCGTTGCGGAGCACATGCAAAAAGGATTCGTACTCCCCATGGATATCAGAGATAAAATGTTCTGTACCTTTGGGGAGCTCAAGGATGGCACTGAGATTGATAATCTCCGTTGAGGCGGCCCGGATGGAGGGATACTGTTGGGCCAGCAGTTTTAGATAACGTAGCTCATTGTCGGCATCAGTCATAAGCAAGAGATTTAGCAGTACATATTTAGATCAGTGGTAAAAACGATATTGCATCTGCTGCAGGTACAGGAATGAATATTTATTTGTTAGATACTGAACGAATAGCTAAAATGCCAACAGTTAACGGCAGAATGGGAGAGAGGTCTGTGTGGTCAATAGTCTTTTTATCTGAATTGCTTTTAAAATTTTGAGCTATTTAAATATGTGAAAAAAGACCGGGGAATAATTTAGGTCGGGATACTCTGAAAAAAATAGTGAATATGTAACCATATATAGAAAATTTGATATAAGTTGTTCTTAACCTCCCAAGAAGACCGATATCGCTTTTCTGAATAGCTGAAGCCGATCCGCAATACATCAATCTATATCTTGTGTTTTCATTATTGTTCCGCGCAATAGAATGTGGAACAGATATGGTTCTTAAGATAGATGCATTTTCTGGAATTGACAGTAAATTCTTGAGTAACACTCACGATTTTTTTGAATGTATCCCTATAACGACCTTGCGTATAACTGGTACACGGGTTGGTATTGATTCAGCAACTGATGAGAGATAAGTCAGAAAAATAAGATCGGTAAAGAAATAGCCAAGACCTGTCAGTGTTAACTTAGAGGTTACGTGTAACTATTGGTTATTCTGTTTTGTTGGTAATTGGCTGTAAAGGGCATGACGAAAATCATAAGGTCTACTAAGAGCTTTGAACTTTTCTTTTGGCCGCGATTCACTAAAAATGGTTATTGAGCCAGAGCCAAAAACTTTATCGGCTATCGTTTGATGAATGATAACATCGTAAATTTCATTTATTGAAATACTTTTAATTTGAATATCAAAAAATCCTTTTTTAATGATCATCCTTTTATCTGTAATGACATATTGCAAACCATAGTATTTAATTAGGCAAAAAATTAAAACAGCTATGCCTATATAAAGATAAATTTTGTTAAGAATGATGCCGATTAAAATTAAAAGGGGTGGCAAGAGGAAAATAGATTTATGAGCACGAGTTTGGAAAACATAACTTTCATTTTTATCCAACTCGTTATTTAACCACTCCATGATTTATTGGTTTTAGAGGTTACAACCGCTTAACGGGTGCACGTATTGTTATTACAATTTCCAGCTTACTATTTGACGCAAAGAAGACAAAATGAGCAAGGGAGGCCGAAATGTGTCCGAGTTATAATACACGTGTTAACTCAATCTTAGAATTATTGTATGCTAGTTTTGAATTTTAAAAGTTGTTTCGAGCTTTATAGAGAAAGATTTTTTGTTAACCATATTGCTTAGTGATTCTTCAGCTATAAGCTCATTATCAATGGGAACTCGATCTCCGTGATAATTTACAATTAGAAATGCCTTGAAATTTTCTAGCGAATCTGGTGTGGTATTGTAGCTATAGTCAAACTCTTTTTGCCAATCTGCTTTAACGCTGTCAACGATTACCTCTCCATCCAAATTTTTATATATAACTTGAACTTTTGGGTCTTCCGGGTAGTGTATATTATCATATTGAGATACACGGTATATCAGAGTACTGTTATTTGATACTTTTTCTTTGGTGCTAGTTGGATTTTCATCACAACCCGAGTATAAGAGTAAAGATAGAATTATCAAGAGGCTTAAGAGTTGGTATTTCATTACAGCAGAAAATATTTTTTTTATTATTGTTTACTAATGGTTGCCTTATGACACTGCGCATAACCGGTTTTTAGATTAATGTTGAATTAGTAACTAACGAAAGAGGAGTCTCAAAACCAAGAGTGGCACATGATAGGAGAGGTGTATTTGTTAAAAGTGCTGGTTAGCCAGTATCTTCATCTTTTTCACTTTTACCTAGTCTTCCCTTAGCTGTTTCCATAGGCCCTTTTGCAGGTACTACATCCATTGCTTTAGCAAGACCATGGACAGGCATATTCTGATAAACAGTTTCAAACTGATCTTCTTGTACCAAGTATGTTTCATGCCAGATCCCGACTGAGCCATCATCTGCAACTTTTTTATTAAAATCAGCCCATGCGGGCAAATGTTCAGCATTTTTATCATGAGCGTAATCATGTAATTTTTTGAAAGATTTCCAGTATTGAATTACCTCAAAATTACGGCCAGCCCATCGGTTACGGAAGCAAAGTAAACCAGAGTTTTCATCTTCGGAAAGTTCGTTTAGCATTCTGGGCATGGCCATAAAAACGGGTATCCATTTATGTATTTTCCAAAAACTATTAATTCGCATACCAATCAGGAAGACTACAAAATCGTCATTAACCTCAGCTGTTACTCGTTCTTTTATTATCTGCGGCATAACTCAAAGGTTTTTACCGAACTTTATATAAATGTAGAAAAATATCTCATTTATTCAGAACTGTTTGGAGATAGAGGCTAAAGACCTTTCGTATAAGGGGCGTGCATGCCAACTTTGATTAAAAATAAAAGGTAGTACTGATATAATATATGTCAATCCGAAATGGCGCGTGCCCACCAAAGCCTTGGCGTAGGTGGGAGGCCTGAATGAGTTAATGCGCTGGGTTAGCCATATGGTATCTTCAAATTACGGCAAATAAAGGGAATAGGAGGTATTTGTATATCTAACTTTCTTGTAGAATATAATCACGCCGAAAAATAATTTCATTGCAAACTACAATACCTACGGTAAGTAAGCCTGTTACTAAAATAGTAGGAGATATTAAGTTTGTGGCTAAAATTACTGTCGAACCAACTAGAAAAGGCACAGCATGAATCCACCCTGTTTGATGTGGCCGAATATGAAATCCCCAGAGCAAAAATAGAAATAAGGCAACAGGAACAGTTATAGCGGCCGAAGCTACAGAACTGCTTATTGCAGTATGTGCTGAAACCTGATCAATATTGACAGCTAAACCGGCACCTACAGCTGCAACTGAAGCAAAAATAAAGTAGTGCCCGTATCCCCAGATAAAAGCTCTTTTTCTTGAGGTAAGAAATTGGTGCGCTGATTTGGAAAAATATAGCCACCAAAAGGAAAAAAGGATAAGTAATCCACCTACAATTACAGCCAGCAGTGCATTAAATTCTGCCCCCTGTTCATTAAGAGCAACTTGCACAGCATTCGTAGCTGCAAGCACTGACTCACCTAATACAATGATGGTTAAAAGACCGTATCGCTCGGCAATATGCCCCGGATGCCAGGGTGTTCGATCGGCATATTCTGCCCACGCCGGAACAGCCAACTCCACTACCACCATTATTGCAAAGCCCCAGACTGGCCAATAATTAAGTGCAAACATGATACCCCAACCCACCATCGCCACACATATTCCAATGGCATAGCGTAAATTTGTGGCCTTCCGCGGAAGATCGTGGAAAGCAGCTCGTACCCAAAGACTTGCCAAAGCTATCCGCATCACGAGGTAGCCAATAAATATGGTGTTAAAGTTTTGATTTACAAATCCCTGCTGAACACCGGCCGCCAAAATTAAAGCTCCGGTAATCTGTATAAATGTAGCAATGCGAAAGGGGATGTCATCATTGTCATAGGCCGAAGCAAACCAGGTAAAGTTCATCCACGCCCACCAGATGGCAAAGAATACCATTGAAAAGTTGATAATTCCCGACACAATGTGGCCTTCCGCAACAGCATGGTGTAATTGAGCAGCGGCCTGTGCTATGGCAACTACAAAACAGAGATCAAAAAACAATTCTAGAAATGAGGCTTGCCGATGTTCTTCATCCGGATCTCGGGGTGTCATCAATTGAAACCACCCAATGTTATTAGAGGTATTTTGAGAATTCATATCTTTTTATAAATAATTATTAACTCTTTGTTGAAGTTCTTTATAACGCAATTTTCCGTTATATAAGCGTTCATTGATAAAAAAACGTAGTCGTTTTTTCCACGCCGTATGATATTCCTTCTTTAAGTTCAGTGGCAACCCGATTACGAAATTCTCGCTGTTCTAAATTATTTTTAAACTGACTCATATCAAGATCAATTCGGTCAGCAAGTTCCATAATTTTTTGACTATTTAACTGCTTCCAATTTTTATACAACAAATCATGCATGGTCTAAAATTGACCCTGTTTTTGGGCAGCGAGTGCTGCTTCCGCAGCCATTTGTGCATGGGGATGTTTGTTGCGAAGAGGAAAGTTACGGAAAGAAAATAGATATGTCCTTCTCGTTTCCGAAGCAACATTTGGGCAAATCGGTATGCCTTACGGCTGTAGGGACATTCATAATCGCCATATTCAATGAGTTGTACCGGTGCAAAAGGATGTCCTTTCACGTTATCATCCTCTCCAATTTTTAAGGATCGGATTGCCATATTTCACCCTACGTTTTCCAGATCATTTTCAGATGAATTTATTCACCCAATCATATAGAGCATCCAAGTATTTACCCAAGTATTTTCGAGTTGCTTCATCAGTTAAATTTCCCTCATCGTCGAATTTCTGGTGGGCGCGAAAGACCAAAATCTCGGGCTGGGGCATGCAGTATGAATTGGTAAATTCAAAAGCCTGTCGCAGCTGGCTCTGGCCGCGGGCCGAACCCGTCATGCCGGGAGAAGCCCCCAGAATTCCAACCGGTTTTTCATTTAGCGGGGCAGATTTTGCAGGACGTGAAGCCCAATCCACAGCATTTTTAGTTACTGCCGGTACTCCATGATTATATTCAGGTGTTGCAATCAATAGCCCATCCGCTTCACGAATAGCCTCCTTAAATTCTGCTACTCGCTCGGGGTCTCCCTGGGCTTCCACATCCGCGTTATAGAGCGGAATTCCCTGAAGATCAAAAATAGTGATGTGCATTGATTCGGGAGCAAGTTCTTTTGCCGCTTGCAGTACAGCTTTGTTGTAGGAACCCTTGCGAAGACTACCCGCAAACGCCAAAATTTCAATATCTTGTTTGTTAACTGACTTTCCCATCTGTTGATAAGGTGAATTTTAGTTTTAATTGAATACTGCTTTCGCTGTGATGATGGTTAATCCAACATTACAAAAACAGAAGTACGAAATTCCTTCACAGGATATAGTCTTGTATTGTACATGGCAAGGTGACTTTATTTACTTAGAATATCTGCCATTATCCCGCGGACTTCTTTAATTTCTTCTTTATTAATAGTATGTCCCATACCTTTGTAAATTTGTTTATTAACATCGGCATTAAGCTTCTCAAAAACTTCTTCGGTTGTTTCTAAACGCTCGCTGGGGACATGGGGGTCATTGTCACTACAACCTATGAAAACGGGTGTCTGATTTATAGAGCCAGAATAATTTTCCCGGTTAACAGTCGAACCAATCAGACCACCGCTTAAAGCAACCACTCCACCCAGCCTTTGAGGGTGACGCGCGACATATTCAGATGCTAAACAGGCGCCCTGTGAAAAACCGAGTAATATAATATTCTCCCTTGGAATGTCAGCCTGTACAACAGATTCCAGAAGATCATGCAAAAGCTGTAAGCCGCTTGAAAGACCCGGCTCATTCTTTTCGATAGGTTCTAAAAAGGAATAGGGATACCATGTATGATGATCTGCCTGTGGCGCAATATAATAAAAGTCCGGTTGGGCAAATTCATCGGCCAGCGGAAACATACTTTTGGCTCTGGCACCCCGGCCATGCACCATAATCATAGCTGCTTTGGCCCTTGATAAAGAGGTCCCATGTTCAAATATTTCAGATTCTTGATGGGGACCTTTCAATGGATTATCGGCATCAACCCGAAATAGTGCCATAATAGTAGTTGGATGTACCTTTTAATTATACATTTATTTCCGGCAGCCTTTTTCCGATCATCTCTCGTCGGGATTCCAGCCAGGGAGGAAGAATCAGTTTCTGCCCAAGTTTATCAGGGTCCTCATCTACATCATAGCCCGGGCCGTCAGTTGCAATTTCAAACAGGACACCGCCCGGGGATTTAAAATAGACAGAGTGAAACCAATGGCGGTCAATTACATCCGTAGGATTTAAGCCCATTTCGATAACCTTTTGTCGCATGTCCTTTTGCTCATTATCATCTTTTGCCCGAAAAGCTACATGGTGTATGATCCCCCGACCATTGGCAGATGGTTTTTCTTCGCCTTCTTCAATAATGACAGAACCTCCAATAGGGGCATCGGTAGTGTAGTGACGCGCGTCCTCGGTACGATCTGTTTCTTCAAAACCGAATACCTTTGTCAGCACATCAGCTGTTGGTTCTGTTTCATTCAGGCGGAGAGTTGTTCCCCGAAATCCGCGGATACCATATTCAGCGGGCACCTTCCCTTGATCCCAGCCGGGCAGTTGCTCAGCCTTCTTATCAAATACAAGCTCAAGTTGAAGGCGGTCGGGATCATTAATCCCAACGGCCTGTTGCCCAAACCGATCGTAAGGTCCATCAAAATCAATTCCCTCTTTTCCAAAATGTTCGGTCCAATAATTTATTGAGTCCTCAGGTACAGCAAGCGCGACCTTTACAGCTTCGCCCAGTCCCGGTTTACCTTGTCGTGCCATTGGCCATGGGAAAAATGTGAACCCGGATCCCGGTGAGCCTTCAGCATTCCCATAAAAAAGGTGGTAGGTACCCGGATCATCTTGGTTGACAGACTTTTTTACTAACCGCATCCCCAACGACTTCACATAAAAGTCAACATTCCGTTGGGCATTTCCCGCCAGTGCAGTTATGTGATGAATACCATTCTTATGATTTTCCATTGTGATCGGTCTATTTTGATTTAATAAGATTGCTTGTGTCCCATTCCGCTTTTTCAACTCCGGCTTTCCAGGTACTCCTTAGAAAGTCAAGCACGGCCTGCTCGGGATCTTCAGCATTTTGTACGTCTGTTATACATCAATAGAGCCATCGGACTACCTCGTTGTTCTGTCCAAAAAGCCTCCTCCGGTATTAGGGGCGTACTGTCCAGCCCTTCAGGAGCCGGAAAGGTATAGGAATAGAGTGCCGCATCGGGAATATTTTCATCACCGGCCCAGAACCCAAAGCTTATTACTTCATGACTATACGCTTCCTGATCTACGTGGCCTGCTTCTGGCATAGCCGGTGCTTCTTTTCCGGAAAATCGAGTCACAGCTAAATCAAAACTATGCCAGTATAGTTGTATAGGACAGACCTTGCCCCTATAGTTACGATTGAAAATTTGGAACAGGCGATCTAATTGTGAGAGAATTCTCCAGTATCGTTCTACATACTCTTTGTCGTACCGGTCATGTTTCTCGTCATCAGAGAAAGGAGTATCAAAAGGCTGATCATACGGTTTTGCAAGGATATCCACGTCGATCTCCAATTGATCCAAAATGGCAAACAGTTTTTGATAAAACTGAGAGACTGATAATCCATCGTGAAGACCAAAAGATTTCTCCTCTCCTCGGTTTGTAGTAACTATTAATAGGTGGTCAATAAAATCAAAATTGATTTCAAAATGATGATTTTTATAGGGTATAGTCCTTGTACCCAAACCTCGTGTATTTACGTAAAGCGGTACATTCCACCAGTGGTTTTGATGTGGGGTGAGTTCCATCCGAACTTTGCCCACGATTTGAACAAATAGATGAAGCGTTTGTTTTGTATCCTCCCATTCATCTAATGGTAATGCCGGAAAGGTTTCGGTTTCCATAATTTGAATCCTCCGTAATTTAAATATATGCTGAAATTGAAAGTGCGCTGTAGTCAACATCATCAATGCATGTTCGATAACAGCATGAGAGATGGTATTAATTTAATTATTGAAGCGCATTGATGTATGTTAAGAATTGAATCCGGCAGAAAATCACTCTTTCAACAATCGTAGATCTGATTAGTTATGTGATAGCTCTCTTCTAATTCTGCTTAAACTTTCTGGTGTGATCCCCAAGTATGATGCGATCATCCGTTGAGGTACCCGGTTTGGTATATCTTGATATCGTTCAATAAAATGTAAATATCGTTCTTCTGCACTTTTCCCGATTAACCGATTGATTCTATTTTGTAAATGACGAATATGGTTTTGCAGAATACGCTCATTGTATTTTCTAAACTGTGGGCTTATCTCTGAGGCAATATCGATGAACTCTTTATCTAATACTGCCACTGTGGTTTCTTCAAGTGCATCAATATAAAATTCGGAAGGCTCATTGAAATAAAAACTTGCTCTGTCGACAACAATCCACTTTTCAGGAGCAAATTCCAAAATATTTTCCTTGCCTTTTTCATCAATAGAGTAGAATCGAAGCAGGCCTTTTTCTACATAATAGAAATGTTCACATACTTCTCCGCTATGTAATAATATTTTGTTCTCTTCGATAACTCTTTTTTGTATTTCTCCCTCCAACTGTTTTAACTGCTCTTCTGTTACCCCTGCATTTTCTTGTAAATATCTTTTAAACTCGTATCTCATTTTTAATTCATCATATTATTTATTGCAAGAATAACACACAACCAAAGTGTGTCAATCATTATAAAAGTGATGACTTCCTGAATTTTACTTTATGGGTAACAGCCCAGCGCATAAGGTGCCTTTAGATTACTTCCCAATTAAATAACTGATTATGTTGGTGGTATCAACCGCCACTGGACCTGCCGGGGTGAACTAAATAAGGTGCTAGCTTTAGAACTAGCGTGCGTATGAGTCCCCGGCAGGGTTCCAGACCAGAAGGCACTAGTTAGAATGTAAGCTCCAAGGGAGCCAGTAAAGGTAATAGTGGCTGGTCACATCCAGCGGGCGGCATTTATCCACTTATAAATATAGGAGAAAATCTCATGGAAGCCAGCTATTATATAGGTATTGACATCTCTAAACAGCGATTAGATTGGCAGCTAACCGACGCCCAAAACACGGAAATCGCAACCAACCAGGCCGGGAACACCCCAAACGGGATCAACAAAATGATTGGCCGATGGAAACGAGAAAAGATCTGCCTGGATGAGCTCATCGTTTGTTTTGAGCATACGGGCCCTTATGGATTATTGTTAGCCACTATATTAGAGCAGGTCGGGATTTGTTATGTGATGGTTTCGGCCGCCCAGGTTCAGCTTTCGTTAGGTATCCGCCGGGGGAAATCTGACCTTATTGATGCGGAGCGTCTTGCAGAATACGTCTGGCGCTTCCGGGATCGCCTGCAGCCTAGCAGACTTCCTTCAAAAGCGTTGCTTGAGCTACGTGGGTGGTTGCTGTGGCGGGAGAAGCTAATAAAAATGCGAACAGGGTTAACCAATGGCATCAAAGCCAATATCCTTACCAGCGAGGTAGCAGATTTGGGCGAAATAAACGATCAGATGCAAGCCTCCCGCGATCAATTGACCGAGCAACTGAAGTTGGTTGATCGGAAGATTAAGCTCTTGCTTCGCCGCTATAACAATGCCGTAGGCCAATACGAGCTGCTAATTAGCATTCCAGGTATCGGACCCGTAATTGCCGGATGGCTGCTAGTATATACCGAAGGGTTTACCCGGTTTGATAATGCTCGGCAACTGGCCTGTTTTGTGGGCAGTGCTCCATTTCCTAACCAATCCGGCAAAATAAAGAACCCCGATCGGGTCAGCGAATGGCGTTGTGTACGACTAAAGACACTGCTGCCCAATGGCGTACATTCGGCCATCCAGTATGATCCAGAGCTAAGGGACTATTACAACCAAAAATGTGGGGAAGGCAAACATCCGAAGAGCGTGAAAAATGCCGTGGTGTGTAAACTACTTTATCGGGTCTTTGCTGTCATTAATCGTGGGACCCCTTATGTGAAATTATATGAGCACAAGACTACAACAATAGCTTGACTTAGTCTTAGAATGCGCACGAATGAATGTTGATTTATTAAATAATTAACGGAAAAGCTAAAAAGCTGGCAAGTGGCCTGCTCACCGAAGCCCTGGCGTAGGAGAGCGAGGCGCGTCCACTTGAAGCGCGGGTTATACCGCTGACTAAATGATGTTTAGGTTGTTTTACCTTTTCCTAGCATTCTAATAATAACAGCTCCACTCATAAAGGTTAAGAAAATAAGCCCCATAGCAATTCCTACAGCTACCCCAATTGATCCTCCCATATCAACAACAAAGCTTTTAATTGATGTGTAAACTGGAGTTTGGATAAGATAAATAGCTAGTAAGAAGAATAGAATTGCAATAAATAATTTTAAATCTCCCTTTTTCATAATTCTGTATTGAATTTAAGTTTAATTTAAAGCGGTATAATGTTCTGGCGCATAACCGGTACACGCAATTCTATTTATTTTGCAACTAACGAAAGATGAATTTTAAAACCAAGGGCCACAGAGAATTGGCAAGGCCTGTCCGCTTGAAGTCTAATAAACGCGCGGGTTATCGGGCATTAAAAAATTGACTTCTTGTGACAATGCAGCTATGCTAATCTGATTAATATTACCTCAGTAATTATTTTAAATATTTAAATGTGTCGATCATTTCGTATTTAGGATCACCCTCCATAAAATCTCTAAAAAATGCCGTATGGCTTGATCCCATCAAAATAAATACCCTGTCATCTTCTGTTAGCTCAATCCGATTTAAATTCGAGTACATTCTAAGATTTCTTTTATAGTATTTGGCTGCCTCATCGGCCCCCTCAAAGCCATTTTTCGTCCCGGCATGGGTAAGCATATCTGCGTTTACAGCTTTTACAAAATCCAAAAAACGCTTATCATTCGTCAATTTTAGCTTATTGAGTAAGCTTAGGCTATCCCGATTGACATCTACGGGAGGATAAAATGATAGGGGATCTTGGTAGTATTTATCGTGCCATTCAGGGTCCAATGCGTTATCAATTTCAAAGCCAATTCGATAGTTATACCCCATTTTGTGATCAATGCCGTAAATTCGTTTGGTCCCGCTGAGTCTTCCCAGCTCATATGCCAGAAGTTCTATCTCGGAGGGGTTTTCGAAAACGGTATCGGGATTACTTACATAGTTACTGTACTCTTGCTGGATCTTTTGGTTATACTTTGGCTCCTGTTCTACGATTAGGACCGTTGGATCAAAGTCAGACAGCATTTTTGCGACAGCATGTACTCTTTCCTGGTTCTTTTTGTCTTCTTCATCAAACTCAGTTTTGTTGGCATCGGAGGTAAACCCCATATGAAAGGTCCCAAAATTCAACACTTGAATCTTATCATGGGATTGTTGGGTCTGGTTTTCACTATTCGCTGAATTTTCTGTGTTATTTTTGCTGCAAGAAACAAGGAGAATAACTCCAAATATCAGTACGCATGTTTTAAAATAATTCATCATAATATTTTAGTTTAATTTTTCGCAGAATTGATTAAGCCCTATAACGACATGGCGCATAAGGTGCAGGCGCCGGAGTGTCGAATTAATTACAAAATGAAGGTTAACTAATAAATGGCAGGCGGGCAAGAATTGGCGAGGCATGTCCGGTATTATGCATTAGAAAGAGGACACCTGTAGATTGATAGCAGTTTACCGCCACGATCAACCCACCAGGAGGTCCTCTTATGAATGCAACGACAGTCTACGCAGGTTTGGATATTCATGCAACCAATACCGTCATTCAATCAATTAACGGGCAAGGTAGTCCGGTTGGCCAGCAAAAGGTTCCGACCCGGGCCGACCGGCTCATTAGCTGGGCTCGCAGCTATCCCCGCGGGCAGCTTCATATTATCCTTGAACAAGGTACCCATGCCCGATGGATAGCCAACGCATTGGCTCCGTGGGTCGGGAAGCTGGTTATTTGTGATCCCGGTGAAAATGCCCTTATTCACGGAAGTGGGAATAAAAATGACCGCACCGATGCCCACAAGCTGGCGCGGCTGCTGCGGTTGGGCGAATACAAGTCGGTCTGGTGGCAACCGATGGAAGCCCGGCACGTTTTTAAGTCCCGGATTAAAATGTTTCTGCGACAACGTCAGGCCAAGGCCTCGGGGATTCAACGACTGATCAGCTGGCTGCGACACATAGGCGTGCGTATCCCGACCGGACAGAGTCGGTTTAGCTTCAAACGGGCCGACCAATGGATCCGGCAGATCGACTCGGAGGCTCATCAGGGGTTGGCCCAACAAAAGCTTGGATTTATTCGCTACCATCACAGCCAATCCCTGGAAATATTCAGGGATATCCGCCGGCAAGGGAACAGCTATTGGGAGATCGGAGAATTTCAAAAGATTCCGGGCGTAGGTCCGGTGGGGTCCCATCTGTATTCGGGATTTATTGAAGATCCCCATCGGTTCCGCCGGCGGAGCCAGCTCTATAAGTTTTGTCAGCTGGCGGTAACCAGCTATGGCTCTAGCAGGGCAGGCGGTCGGTCCCAAGCGGTTGGACAAGCGCGGATACTCCGAATTGAAGGCCGTGAGCCACCGAGCGTGGCTTGGAGCACTGAATACGACGGAGGATAATGAGGTAAAACGATTCTGGCGGGCCAGTTGCTGCCGGTCAGCCAGCAAGCGCAACGCCCGGCTGAATACCCAACGCAAGATCATCGGGGCCATGTGGGCACTGTGGAAAAATGGCTAGCCCTATAACCCTAACCAATTTTAAGTATCTATTTATGAATCAACTCTTTTGACCGCCGATTTGCCCGTGATGAGCTTGGGCGGGTAGGCTCTAATTAACTCGTAATCCGGCAGTAACGAGCTGAGATTCTCGTCCGGTTAGCCACCCGGCCCTAAATTGCTAAGCCACATAAGTCCATAGACGCTTCCCCCGGGAAGTAGTCTCAGATAAACGCCTGGACAACAATTTAATGTCCAATTGACCGAAGAACTGTTACCATCACGGTAAATGAGGAGGTGAGAAGAGTAAAAAATTAATAAAAAGCAGGTGTCCACCAGCCTTTCCAGCAGGTCATAGAAAAGGTGTGGGAAGAGTTGCCTTTCTAATGCATAAACGAGTTAATGCGCGGGTTAGCTGTTTAAATTAGTCTAGACACATATATTTGACTATAAGTAAACTATACATTACAATTAGTCTATAATATTTCACTAACTAACCTAATTCTTATGTCGATCGATGCCCTGCAAGAAAAAGATTTATTCTCACATAAATTTAAATATGTTGGTCTCGGACTTTCTTTGGCTTGCATAAGCTATGCCCTTGTTCATCATTTTGTAGAACCCAATTTAGTTTTCAATGGGTTACATGCAACAAAAATCCTATTTGGAGCTGGATTGATAATTGCTATTTCAAGTCAGGAGTCTTCCGAAGATGAAAGAGTGCGACAAATCAGAGCCAACGTTCATTATGTTTTGTCTTATTTTTTTATTGGAATCATATTCTACAGAGAATTAGGCGGAGGTGGCGGGGTAATATTTGATGACCTGTTGGTATTTCTCACTGTATATCTATTAGTATTCAACTTTATTTACTATTACGGTGCTGATTGGATTGTGAATAATAAAAACAAGTTCTGGTTCTCGGTTACAGTTCTCCTTATTGGTTTTTTAATTCTATTTGACTTGTTATGGGCAGCGTAAAAAATTCTATACGTGTGGAAAGGGCAAAATTAAATATTACCCAAAAAAAATTGGCCGAAGAGATTGGAGTTGCCAGACAAACCATTCATTCTATTGAAAATGAGAAATTTACCCCGTCAGTAGAATTAGCTTTAAAATTGGCTAAGTTTTTCGATGTCTCAGTTGATGATCTTTTTTCATTGAAGGAAGAAAAATAGTTTAAACAGCTAACGACACTGCGCATAAGCGGCGCACGGATTTTCGTTGAAATAGCAACTAACGAAAGAAGAGATATAAAACCAAGAGTGGCAAAGAATTGGCGAGGTGCGTCCGACTTAATGCGCGGGTTAGGCGGAAAATTTCTCTTTTATATTTTTAAAATACTCTTTGCCTTCTTGCTTGCTAACTGCTTTTGTAACAGAATAGACAGCAGCCAAAAACCACCAAACGAAAATAAAAAGAAACCAATGGACTACTTGGGTGGTGCGCACGATTGCTTGATTATATTCTTGCAAATAATTGAGCAGCTGTTCATTAGATTGTATTTCTTTCACTGTTTCTGGGAATCCAAAAGTACTAAGTGAAGGAGTTGAAGGAAGCAAAAACCACAATAAAATTGATAAAAAGCCTACCGCAATAGTGTTGACTTTAAGCAGTGAAACTGCTTTTTCTAAATCATTTTTTCGTTTTCTTTGCCATAAACTATAACCAACAACAAATACCACTACTACAATTAATGCTGGAAAAAATATTGATTGAAACTCAGATTCAAAGAACATAAGTCATTGATTTAATTGCGTTCTATTTTTACGCCTAACGACATTGCGCATAACCGGCGCACGGACTGTTGTTTATTTTGCAACTAACGAAAGAAGAAACTTAAAACCAAGGGTACAAAGAATTGGCGAGGTGCGTCCGCGTTAATGCGCGGGTTATACCTACTATTTAGTTTTGTGGAATTATAAAACTAAGTGATAATCCAAAGGTTGTAACTTCATCTTGTATACCAAATGCAGGGGTTACTACAAACGAATTATTTGGAGATGTTTCAAAAATTAAAGACAAACCTAAATTGAAGCCTGTTGTATTATCGTCTTCAGATTCAGAATTACCAGAAGAATCTTCAATTTTGGTTTCACCTGTACTATAATTAACTCCTATTCTTGGCTGTATTTTCATTGCATCAGAAGCTTCAACATCAGTAAATAAAGAGGCCCCAATTGTGAAATAATTGCCGGTCATATCAATATCATTATTACTCAAAACATCGTTTGAATACATCTGTCTTTGGTAAGAACCGCCCAAACTAAATGAAACAGGAATAGATTGATCTTGCTTAATTACTATATAAGAAGCGTAGGGTGATATTACCGTTGCATTTAAGTCTTCTCCCAGTAGTTGTTGGTCAAATCCTAAACGACTAAGTGAAATTCCTAAATCAAAGACACCAGAAAAGGAATATCCAAATCCTCCCGAGAAACCAGAAACATCATCATTTGTTGAGAAACCCCCGTCAATTCCAAATCCATTTTGACCTTTTTCCAAATATGAACTTTGAGCAAATGTCAAAGAAGTAATACATCCCAAGATCAGAAAAGTGAGAATTATTTTTTTCATAATGAGTTTGTGGTTAATTGTGGTTTAGTAGGTATAACGACATTGCGCATAACCAGCGCACGTACTGTTGTTAATTCAATTTCCAGTTTACTATTTAGCAAAAATAAAACAAAACGGGCAAGGGAGGGCGAGGTGCGTCCGAGTTAATGCGCGGGTTATACCTATTTATCTTGCTCAATAGCTCGTTCTCTAAGTTCTGCTGCTTCCTTAACCTTGCCTGGCCTGGTGTACAACTGATAAGTTAGATCTTGCAGAAGTGAAACTAATACACTTGCTCTTTCAGAATTAACTTCTGGTAGTTGGGGATGGGCACCATCGTGTCCGGTTAACATAATTTGTTTTGTCATATCTTCCCACTCTTCATCTAATCCCATCATTTCAAGCATTTCTTCAATTTGTTTTTGAACTTTGGTTGAACCATCTGCACCTAAATCATCGCAAATTGCTTGAATTGATCTTCTACATAAGGCAGCAAAGCCATGATAAGCGTTTACTGAAAGGCAATTTAGGGCTTCCTCTATTTCTTCAACAATCGGTTCAGGGACATTTTCGAAATCAAAATCTTCTTTTACAGGTAAGACCATTTTTGGATTTGATACAACTGGAACATTCTTTCTACCCCAACCCTCAATTCTCCAATGTATTGGAATTATTCTTAAACATGCATCGCAGCAATAACTAATAATGATTTCATCAATTCGCTCTTTTTTCAAGTGCCCACCCATAGCTTTTGATCTTAATGAAAACCGTGAACTATCATCACAAAATGGACACTTCCCGCCAATCTTTATATTAGTTAACATTTCTGGCAAATCTGTTCCATATAGCTTAAACATGTCAAGAAATTTTATTTAAGATGAGTAGGTATAACGACATGGCGCATAAGCCGCACGTGAATGAATGTTGAATTAGCAACTAACGAAAGAAGAGACTCAAAACCAAGAGGGGCAAGGAATTGGCGAGGCGTGTCCGCTTAATGCGCGGGTTATAGGTTTTTGAGATTGATTAATTAAGCACTTTTCTAATTTTTTCATCTAGTTCTTCTTGTTCTCTCACAAAATCATAAATAGGCCAAGTCTTGTATTCTTCTAGGTCAATTTCTTCTAATGAATGTGCTTTTTCTACATGATCAAGAATTTTATCATGTTTATCACTCAAAATAGCATATGCAAGTTTAAAGATTGGAGAAGCAGTACCTACATTTATATTTTTAAGCTCTTTTTCTAATTTCTTTTGTTGCTCCATTTTTTTAAAGGTAATGCATTTATTTAGCTTGATCCTCAATAGGTAATCATCTTGTAGTTCATTTCTAGCTTCAATTTTATCAGCATAACTAGCTATTTTAAAAGTCAACAGATGCTTCTCATCATTTAATTTTTCAAAAGCTTCTTCCAAAATTAGATAAATAGCATCATCTATGCGGTCTTTATCCCATTTACCCCAGCAATTTAACGACAATAATAGACCGGCTAAATAAAACTCGTCAATTGCATCCTCAAAGTATTCCTTATCAATAGAAACTTTATCCCCAGTCTTGTAATTGTCAGGGTTATTTGTACGGGTTAAATACTTCTTATTAACTATTGATGAATTATGGACGATTAGATGTCTTCTTTCCCTATACTCTTCTATTTTTTTCCAATTTATGATGTTTTTTTCAAGTGAAACATGAAAGTCATCTTCAAAATGATCCAAAATTTCTGGGAAAGATAAATCTACTAGCATTGATTCAACTTGCTTAAGAATCAATGAATGTGTGATTTCTTCAACTGTTTCATGCTCATTTAATTCTTTTAGAGAAATTTTGAACTGTTCATTATTTAATGACTCTTTATATTTTTGATAGTGGTATGTAATTAAGTCAGCTAATAAATATTCGAAGTAATTATTAAGCATCAAGAATGAGCTTTTAGACAAAATCGAATAGTTTTTAGCTGATAAGTTTGGACCTTTCTCTAAATGATTAATTAGTTTTATGACACTATCCTGAGAAATCTCTTCATTTTCTAATTCCTCTTCTGATTTTGAGGTATCAATTCCAGCCTTCTGTAATGCCTCATCTATGTGTTCTGAATGTCTTTTTTTTGCAGTATCATCCTCATCTTCAGCAAGTGAACCAAACTTTTGAAAATAGAAGTTAATTGCCGAAAGGTTTTTTTTATACTTGTGAAATATTGAAGAAACCGATTCTCTTTGATTCATAGATTTTATATAACTCAATTAATTAAAATTCTTAATTCTTGAAGGATGAAAAAAACTATAACGACATTGCGCATAACCTGCGCACAAATTACTGTTGAATGAGTAACTAACGAAAGAAGAGACGTAAAACCAAGAGAGGCAAAGAATTGGCGAGGTGCGTCCGCGTTAATGCGCGGGTTATACGGCAAATATGATAGGTGATATCATTACAATCAGTTTCAACGTTATGCTGTCTTTTCTTCATCCAAGTTAAGGAAATCTTCCATTAAGTGTATCAAATAGAACACAAAGAAAAAGCCCAGGCTAATAAACATAGCAAGGTATGCTTCAAGCAAAAAAGCATATAAAGATAGGATAACAAGCCAAGGTAATATGATCCATATTATCAGATTTATGGCTTTCAGGTTATCAAAACTTTCGTCCCGGAAAAACAAATGGACCAATCCTAATAACAAAAAAAGCCCTAGGCAAGCATATATCCCGAACTCAGAGAATGCCCCGTTTAAAATACCCATAAAGGCACACGTTGGGACTAGCAATATAGCCCCGCTCAGAGCACCCCTTGATATCATATTATTAGTTATTGTAAATCCCATTCATTAAATATTTTATTGCAATTAAAACTGACAATATAAAACCATCGGCAGGGTAACAATTATTGATTGCTAATGCCGTATAACGACCTTGCGCTTAAGGAGCGCGCGAATTTTTGTTGATTTGTTAAATAACGAATGGAGAGTTGAAAAACCAAAAGTTGGCAAGGTTTGGCGAGGCGCGTCCCCTTAAAGCGCGGGTTAGTTTGGAGGCAGAAGATTTGGAGCAAGCAATATTTTGGATAAAAACGACGAAACCAAAAAGGGGACGCCTGAAGAATTTCAGCCCAACGGCCACGACAAAATGGGAGATAGGTGTTTTGAGCAACGACTTTAGCACCGGGAATTTCTGGCCGTAAAAGCAAGAATACGTAACTGACCACGAGGGCAAAAATACGGAACTTGAAAACCGCACTGGTGCAGATTCGTAGCTGAAAATTGGCAGCCGGAGAACAGTGGCAAAAATCTGTGAAAATTGACCACTTTAGGAGAAGCAAAAACCTGAGCAAAACCAGATGACAAACCGCGAAGGCCGGCGGGCAAACTAACGACATTGCGCATAACCGGCAGGCGCTGGAATGTTGAATTAGTTTTAAAACGAAAGATTAGCTAATAAATAGAAGGGAGGCAAAGAGATGGCGAGGCCTGTCCGAGTTAATGCGCGGGTTAGGTTGCTGACTTAATAATGTTCGTACCTTCTATGGTCAGAATGAATTATTAATAAATTATTTCCTTCATCCTCTAATACACCAATTTTAATATCAAGAACTTCTCTAAAATAAGGAGTAGAAGGATTTTCTTCTTCATTGATTATTGGTTCATCTAAGACCTCAACCACAATGGCAGGTTCGCCCAATTTAGGAAATCTTTTATTTTTCAAACCTTCTTTCCAAGTAATAAGATCACCCTCGCTAAATTCGACCTCTCTATTATATTCCGATAAGCTATTCTTAAGTTTGGAGGCTTTTTTGTTTGGAGATAGAACTTCTTTTTTTGAGGTAACTAATTTTTTAAGCTTTTTCTTAAACTCTGAAATATCATCAGAGTTATCAGATTTGATGAAATTCTCAATCTCTGCTATTAATTCGTTATCCATTTCTTAAATATTATAGTTGAGTTGATAAGAACTACGATTATCATAAGAAGGGGTAACCTCTACCTCTTCTTCTACTACTTTTTGTTCTTCAATAATTTTTTGCCAATCGAATTCCCCACCAAGTTCAAGATCAGTATCAATTTGGGCAAAATCTGTATATAGTTGCCATTGGTAATTTGGGTTTTTTACACCCAAAGATTTGTTTTTAAGTGCAAGAATGTTATTCAATAATAAAACTGAAATGGATTCTTCAATTTTATCAAAACGGTTTTCATGAGCTTTAATAATTGAAAAAAGTTCTTCTTGAGTGTAAGAAACACTTTTTTCATCTAGCTTATTTTTCTCGGGTTCAATAGACTTAATTGCCCTGATTAGGTAGTAAAAATAAACTAGAGTAGCACCTGTCAGTATCAACAATAAAGTTGTAATCATGACTTGATCGTTTTTTGATAATAAAGAGTGCCCTTAGTAGCAGCAGAGTGAATAATAATTATTAAAAATATATATAATTGAGCACTTTTAATCGCTTCATAATTATAACTATCTCTTAGAAACATTAGTACATAAATTAACAAACTTATAGTAAAAATAATTAATGGATATAAAAATAACAGATAAGCGGATCCAATTCTTCCTATATTCAATTCATTTTCCATATAGAAATCTAAGGTCATAGCTCCGATCAATCCTACCCCAAAAACTAAAAAAACACCTTGTTCTATAAATTCTGAAAATGAGAAAACAACTTGATCTGAAAATAAACTTAGCCAGTAAGCTACAAGAACTTGAAAAAAGCCAAACAACAATATGGTGAAAACCCAAAAAGCGACTCTGCCTATTAATTTGCCGATGGATTTATAATTCATAATATATTTCTATTGATGAATTCAGTAAATAGAAAAAGTTTGCTAAAACAGCAACCTAACGACATTGCGCATAACCTGCGCACGGATTGATGTTGAATTAGCAACTAACGAAAGACGAGGCTTAAAACCAAGGCTGGCAAAGAATAGGCGAGGTGCGTCCGCGTTAATGCGCGGGTTATAGGGCGCCTTAGTTTCTATTATATGTCCTTTGTAAAGCGACATTCCGGGAAGTTTTCACACCCTAAAAATTTCGTGCCAGCATTAGGACCGTTCTTCGCTGTTCTTTCAACTAAATTAGAACCACATTTCGGGCAAACTGATGTTGAATTATGCCTTTCACGCAATGATTGCACATGATCTCTAGTGGTGAGTGAAGACTCAGAAACATAGTATTCAATTTCTCCAACTATTCGATCTACTTCTTCGGGCGGAAGAACTCGATCCTTAAACTGTTTAATGTGTTTTCCTAGCCGGGATTTTATAACGTTATCTGGCAACTCTGTTTTAAATGTACAATTACCAACAAAATAAATAATTGTATGTATGGTTGATTCGTTGATCCCTAAAAATTCAGAAACAACCTTTTTTTGTCTAAAGGTTTGTCTTGTCGGATTCTGGAATGAATAATTATTTCCATAAAGTGACTGCGTCCAACTTTTTTGCCCCTTGGATCCAAATATCCAACCTTTCCTATTCTTTGTTTCTACGATGAAGACCCCATATGGTGATACAACAAGGTGGTCAACTTGCGTTGTACCATTTTCTGATGGAATGACGATATCATGAAATCTTCGGTAGAGGTTCGAATTGAGCGATAGCCACAGATAGAACGTAGTCTTTTTTTCGCCTATCCAACCTCTAAATAAGCTCAATATTTTTTTACGCATAACACATCAGCAGCGTTTATTCCTTCTTTTTTATTGGAGCAAGTAATAAATAGAATATCCAGGCAAACCAAGAGATAAACAAAACTGCTAAAATCCAAGCTAGCTTTTCACTTCCACTTGTCTTTTTGGAAAAAAGAATCGACAGTAATGGAATAAGCCAAACAAAACCAATTATTGCTAATAACATCAACAAAGCTGCGGCTGAATCATCCATTGAATATTTTAAACTATGTTTATCAGGCTAAGAAAGCCCTATAACGACATTGCGCATAAGGGGCGTGCAAAACAGCGCCGAACTTGTTTTAAAATGTACTATGGAACTGACTTAATCGAAACCGGCAGTCAACGGCGAGGCACGTCCCACTTAATGCGCGGGTTAGGTGTTTTTTAATCGTTTTAGTGATTTAGGGCTGATAAAGCTTTTAATGATTCGTTCACTGCCATCTTCTTCAAAACTCAATTCAACCAATCTACTGAAGTAGTTATTTTGGCTTACCTTTTTGAGATTTTGGATAGTTGTTTTGCTTTCGGCCTGAGGCATATCACTTATGAAAAAAGGAGAATAGAGCGTAAGAATAGAAACTTCATCTTCATACCTTGATAAATCTAAAATTCGTAGAGATTTGGTAAATCTATAAATTGGCATGATGAGGAAAAGACAAACTATCCCTAAAATGGCTGAAATAAAATTTTCGGAAAATGCTTCAATAAAACCTGCTTGGCTAGACTCTTTTACAAAGTAGGCGACAGCAGAAATTCCAAATATGTAAACAAGAACTGATAATGTGACTACGCCGTAAACTAAAAAGTTGTTTGAAAGTTTTTGAGTATTCTTCATGATTGATGAATTATTTTAAAAACACCTAACGATTAGCGCTACAGCTGCAGGCACCGGAACGTTGAAATTATCTGCAAATGAAATTGTAACCATAAAAAGTGAGGCGGGCAAGGGAGGGCGAGGCCTGTCCGCTGCTAGCGCGGGTTAGTTGTATTTATTATTCTATTGTAACGGTAAATTCTTCTTTAACATCCTCTAAACAATTATCTCCAACTTCTACTGCTACTATTGCTGTGCCAGTTTCTTTGGGTGATAATACTAGTGTAAATTGATTTGTACCGTTCTCCTTGATGTTACTATCTAGATAATCAACACCTTCTATTACTTGTGTAAAGTAACCCAACGGTTTATCTGCAGTATGCTTAAAAACTGGAGGAGATGTGAGGTTAATCGTATGCTCACCATCTTCTAGTTGGAGGGTGATATCCGGGAGGGAATTTTCTATAATAATTCTGCCTTCACATTCTCCTTGTTGAGTACAGCTCTGAAGGGAATAAATACTTAAAATAAATATTGCTAATAAAATATTTTTCATTACGAATTCTTTTAATACAACTAACGACATTGCGCATAACCGGCACACGCAATTCTATTTATTTTGCAACTAACGAAAGATGAATTTTAAAACCAAGGACGGCAAAGAATTGGCGAGGTGTGTCCGAGTTAATGCGCGGGTTATATGCACCTTGAAATTAATATGCTTATTAAGCAATAGCCTTATCCTTCATCGTGTTTTTGGTTTCATTTTTTTTCATGAAAATATGAATGCCAAAGATTATTAGGATGAGAAAAGGTATTTTAACTAGATTAGAATAATCTCCCCACCCGCTAATTACTTGTGACTGCATGTTAAGATGATCATTCAGATAATTCTTCCCTAAGAACATAAATAGATCATAAGTCCAATGAATACTGATGCAGTAAAGCAGAGAACCCGAGCGGTAATATATTAAGGTTAACAGGTAGCCAATCAAGAATGCAGTAATATAAAACAAAGGACTCTTATCGAAATGTAGCAGAGAAAAAATAAGAGAAGAAAAGATAAGAGCAAGTTGTAGATTTGATATATTTTTTAACAGGTAACGAAATATTAATCCTCGATATACCATCTCTTCAGCTAACGCCAAAAAACAATAGGTTAAAATCCCCGCAAAAAATGTAAATTCTAAATTTTGAAAAAAATTAGTAAAAGGGAAATACCCCTCACTGACATGAAATTCGATAAAACCCAAGGCCATAGTCATAGATAGTATAATAGTCATGGCCACGAATGTAAGTAAGGAACTGATAAAAAATCCTTTTGTTTTATCTTTCCAATTTGAGGGAGGGGAAGGAAGTAATGATTTTAACTGCTTTTGATAGCGATTGATATAAAATGTGACGGCAAGAAAAGACATCAGAAAACCTAAACCTACTATCACACGTCCCAAGAGCGTAGTAGGTTGAATCGATTCATCAAAATGCTGTGGCAGTAAAATGTCAAATGGAATAATCCATACCACGGCAATTACATACATAAAAATGAAGGCCATCAAAGCAGCTTTAATGATTAAATAAGCAGCTTTTAATATCTCTGATGCTTTATTCATTACTAGTTTATTTTAAAGAGGTAAAAGGTTAGGGCTAGATTCAATACACTGGTGCATATAACGACATTGCGCATAAGCTGCACGCGAATGAATATTGAGTTGATAAATAATGAACGAAAGGCTAAAAAGCCAGAAAGTGGCAAGTCCTGGCGAGGCGTGTCCGCTTAATGCGCGGGTTAGCTGCCCCTAATTATTTTAAGGCTTAAATAAAGTGAAAGTATTTTCGCCTTGAGAATAATGAGTATAAAAATTCTTTACACGATATTGATTAACTACTTTAGAAATTATTTGAAATTTCTCAAGGAATTGTCGTCTTACAGTAGGTATTTCGGGACCTTTTCTAAATGGAGCTTCAATATTTCTTATATATTTTGCCTGAATCAAATAGGTATCTTGAGAAGGTAGTGGACTAAATTCTAGTGGATGTAAAAAACGAAAATGACCTTCTAAGTTATTTGTAACTTCTAACTCAACATCGTAAGCATCTACTTCTGAATTATTTAATACTTCAATTTCAAAACTTATTTCATAGTGGTAGATATGTGTTAGGTCCTTAGCATAAGGCGTCTCATCACTATCAATTGGATAGTCAATTACCCCTTCCATTCTTTTTTTACCAGAAAATTTTTTCACCTCAATGTTTATTCTTGGGCGTCTCAAGAATTTATACTTAAAAAAGCCTATAGATGTACCTAAGAATACAAGAATAGAGATTATCAATTCTATATTTGCTGAGATAAAATTCCACATTTGATGACAGTTAATTGGGGACAGCTAACGACATTGCGCTACAGCTGCAGGCGCGGGATATTGAATTAGTTATAAAATGAAAGGTTAACTAATAAATAGATGGGAGGCAACTTGGTGGCGAGGCCTGTCCGCTGATAGCGCGGGTTATACCGCTGACTAAATGATGTTTAGGTTGTTTTACCTTTTCCTAGCATTCTAATAATAACAGCTCCACTCATAAAGGTTAAGAAAATAAGCCCCATAGCAATTCCTACAGCTACCCCAATTGATCCTCCCATATCAACAACAAAGCTTTTAATTGATGTGTAAACTGGAGTTTGGATAAGATAAATAGTTAGTAAGAAGAGTAGAATTGCAATAAATAATTTTAAATCTCCCTTTTTCATAATTCTGTATTGAATTTAAGTTTAATTTGAAGCGGTATAACCTAGTCTTATACATATGAATTTATCAATATAGATGGTACACATAATATTGCAAATCCTCCAATAACGAGTTGCGAGGCAGTTTTTGAATATATTATGTGTATTCGTTTTTCCAATCCAATACACATAACATGTACACATAATATTTTTTATGTGTAAGGATGATACCGGTCTGAGGTCTTACTTATAAGATAAAAAGTCAAAGAGAGCTGATTATGGGTAAGAGCCGATTGTTAAAAAAAATAAGACAGGAAATCAGAAGGAGAAATTATAGTTATCGTACTGAGCAATCTTATGTAAGATGGATCGTACGGTTTGTAAAGTTTAATGATCTTACGCACCCTTCGGAATTAGGGGAGGATGAGATTGTCAATTTTTTAAATTATCTGGCCAACGAACGAAATGTTGCTGCATCAACACAAAATCAGGCGTTGTGTGCCATAGTCTTTCTGTATAAACAAGTGCTCGATCTACAATTGGGTTCTTTCGACAATCTGCAGCGGGCAAAAGAATCACAGCACCTTCCCGTGGTGTTATCTCCGAAAGAGGCCAATAAAATAATTGCAAAACTTGATGGAGATTCCCGGTTGATGGTAGAACTGCTTTACGGCAGCGGGCTTCGCCAGTCGGAGTGTCTGAGGCTCAGAATTAAGGACATTGATTTTGAATACAGCCAGATTTGGGTACGCAATGGCAAGGGCAAAAAGGATCGCACAACGGTGTTACCCCTTTCCTGTAAACAGAAGCTCCAAGAACAGATCCGAAAGGTGAAGCTAATCCATCAAAAAGATCTCAAGGAGGGATACGGTGAGGTGGTGCTGCCCAAGGCGCTCTCAAAAAAATACCCTCAACTCAATAAATCGTTTGGATGGCAGTATCTGTTTCCCTCAGCCAAACGAGCAAAAGATCCCCGCTCGGGACTGCTTCAGCGTTATCACAAATCCTCATCATATTTGCATAAAGCAATTAAAGAAGCCCTTCGTCAAACCAATATCCTTAAAAAAGTGAGCAGCCATACCTTTCGACATTCGTTTGCCACCCATCTGCTGCAGGATGGATATGACATTAGAACGGTCCAGGAATTATTAGGACACAAAAACCTGAATACTACAATGATTTATACCCATGTTCTAAAGAAAGGGGGGAGAGGGGTAAAAAGCCCTATTGATGGGTAGGTTTTAAGAAAGGAGATGAGGGTACATTTATATCACAGGATTCAATTACATCTTGATGAGTAGATAAGCTGTGATCAAATTTGTACACTTCCCACTCACTACCCAGGACTCATAGCTCAATAATCACTCAAATAATGAAAAATATCCTGAAATCAGGACAAGCTACGTTTAACATTGAAGTTCCTTATAAGCTGATCGAAACCGGAAAATCATCCGAAGAAAAGCCTTTGATTATTTATCTGCATGGATTTAATCAGAATATGGAGCAGTTCGAAAAACTGGTTGCCCCGATGCTTGATTTGAATGCCTGTCATCTGTTTGTACAGGGTCCGTATCCCATTTATGATCGCAGCCGGAAAAAGAAGGTCGAGGACTGGGGACGTTCCTGGTATCTGTATGATGGAGAACAGGATCAGTTTGTGGAATCGCTGGAGTCGGCCGCTGTCTTTTTAGAGAATCTGGTTGAGAATGTCTCACAGCATATTTCAGCCAATAGATTGGCTCTTTTCGGATATTCGATGGGTGGATACCTGGCCGGATATTTTGCCCTTTCTCGGTCGAAGCTTGTGGATGAATTGATGGTTGTTGGGGCACGTATAAAAACTGAGGTTTTTGAAGATCGAAAGGGGAGTTATGATGATATGAATGTACTGGCGCTGCATGGTACGGGGGATAAAAGCGTGAAAAGTGAGCCTCAGCAGAAGAGTTGTAAACAGCTATCCGAATGGGGAGCAAATGTGACGTTTAAAGAAGTAGACCGATCACATAAATTGGATAATATATATTTGCTAGAAACACAAAAATGGCTGAAATCTTTAGACTATAAATAAATATAGAATTTGAGATATAAACTTAGCATGTTTACAATCAGTTGGTTATAATCCATCAAGTTTAACGTCGTTTCAAAATAGGGAAACAGAGATATTTACTATCATGAATGTACTTGTAATTGAAGATGATCCTTCTGTACGCACGCTGGTAAAGGCGGTATTAGAAAAAAATGAGTATAACGTTGATATTGCCGAAACAGCTGAAAGTGGCGAAGAGCATGCCGTCGAAAATTCGTATGATATTATTATTCTTGATCTGGGACTTCCTGACGGTGATGGCTTCGACTTGGCTAAAGATGTACGAGATCAGGAGATAACAACGCCCATTTTAGTACTTTCTGCTGAGCAGGAAACGGATGTTAAAATTAAATGTTTGCGTGCAGGCGTTGATGATTATTTGACCAAGCCGTTTAACACCGAAGAGCTTCTTGCTCGCATTGAGGCGATCAGCCGGCGCAGCGGAGAGGTTAACGGGGACCGAACGCTTGAATGCGGAGAGCTTAAAGTAGACATGCTCGAGCGCGAATTTTTGGTGAACGATACCAAGGTCGATTTGACTAATAATGAGTATAACTTGCTGGTATATCTGCTAAAGCGGAAAAACAACATTGTTACCCAAGAAGAGATTGCCGAGAATGTTTGGGATATCCACTTCGATACGCAGACCAATTATATAAATGTGTATATAAGCTATCTGCGGAAAAAAATTCGCAACCACTCCGACGAAGAGTATATTGATACCGTTCGAAAAAAAGGATTCATTATCCGTTGCGAAGAGTAAGAGGTTTTAGATCTTTACCAATTTAAAAACCCTTGCAAGATAAATCTTCTTGCAAGGGTTTTTTATGTAATAGCCAAGCTTACCAATATTAACCGGGGTATCTCGCTTCTCCCTGTATGTATTGGCGCATATTTTTAATTTCAAATTTTTGCTTTGAAATAATAGTCTTAACCAGATCCCCAATAGAAATAACTCCTGCTACAGTATCGTCTTTCATCACAGGGAGGTGACGAATCTTTTTGTCCGTCATGATCGACATACAGGCCTCTACTGACTCATCAGGGGTCACACAAAAAACATCTTCAGTCATAATTTCATGAACGTTCGTGCTTTTTGAGGAACGCCCCTTTAAGATAACTTTGCTACGATAATCGCGTTCACTGATGATCCCCTTTAACTGTTGATCTTCCAAGACGATAAGCGCTCCGATATCATGCTTATCCATCTTGCTAATGGCCTGGAAAACAGTTTCATTGGGAGCTATAGAATAGACTTTGGTTCCCTTGTTTTTTAAGATATCCCGCACAAGCATAAGACCTCCGTTTTTTATGTAAAGAATAAAGAACAGCTAAAAAACATTATAACATTTCTGAGGATTAAAAACATACACCTCGATTTTATTTATGGATAATGCTTTAAAAGCACAGTTGATACAGTATTTGCGGCAATTTGCCACCGAAGATCGCTGGCAGCGGATTAATAAAGTCATCGACAAACGTACACGCTATGTGTCGGTTATTTTGGAAGACATCTATCAGCCACATAACGCCAGTGCTGTTCTGCGCAGTTGCGATTGTTTTGGGATTCAGGATGTGCATATTATCGAAAACAAAAATGAATTTGATCCCAACAAGGGAGTAACGATAGGCGCTGATCAATGGATTTCATTGCAGTCATATAATCAGCCGGATATAAATAATACTGAACACTGTTACCAGCAGTTAAAAGAGAAGGGGTATCAAATTATTGCCACTACGCCGCACGAAAATGATGTGACCATTGATGAGGTTTCGCTTGATAAAAAGACGGCGCTGGTCTTTGGGGCAGAGCTCACGGGGTTGTCGGATTACGCACTGGAGCATGCCGACGGTTATGCCAAAATTCCGATGGCGGGATTCAGCGAAAGCTTTAATATTTCGGTAAGTGCTGCTCTCTGTCTCTATGAATTGAGTACTCGGCTGAGGCAAAGCAGGGACGATTGGGAACTTGACGAGTCTGAGAAGTTGGATTTACAATTTAACTGGCTCAAAAATTCAGTCCGAGCACCTGAAAAACTTATTCAACGATATTTGGAAGAACACGGGGAGTTATAACTGTTGGTAAAAACAGCATTCAAATAAAAAAGCTGCCGAAAAAGCAGCCTCTTGTTACTAAATTTCAATATTTGGATGCTATTGCTAATCCATAGATCGGTGATTATTCTCAACAATCTCCTTATACATCATGTATTCTTCGGGAGTGGTATCAGCGAATAAGAAATTGAGCGGATCAACAGGATTACTGCTTCTTCGTATTTCGTAGTGCAAGTGGGGACCTTCGACCATGCCCGATTGGCCGGTAAAGCCGACCCGATCACCCCGTTTAACCTTCGTGCCGGGCTTTATACCCTTGGCAAAAGAGGAAAGGTGAGCATAATAACTTTCGTAGCCGTATTCATGATCAATGATAAGTAATCGGCCATAGGTGCCTTTTAATCCCGCATATTTGACAACTCCGTCGCCTGTGGCAAATATTTCGCTTCCTACATTTGCTCTGAAGTCAAGCCCCTCATGTTGGCGTTCATATCCCAATACCGGGTGATAACGCATCCCGTAGCCACTAAGAATGATACCTTCAGTTGGCTTAATAGCGGGAATATGCTTCATTTTCTCCCGATTATTATTGTAGTAGTTTTTAATTTCGTTGAAGCTTACTTGCTGTATGTTGATACTTCGTTCCAGACTTTCCAGGTTTTCCGCCGTCCATTTTAGAATTTCCGCAGTCTCCTGGTTATATACGTCAAATTCGGAATATACATCGGCACCACCGGCACCGGCCTGACGCTCATCATAGGGAATTTCCTCCATACCCAATACCGATCGATACATCTCATTATCAGCTTTGGCAAGTTGGTCTACTTCTTGGTCTAAATCCTTAATTTTGGTCTTTGTTTGCTCCAGCTGATCGATAAGCTCTTGGTTTTCTGCTTTGAGGGCAATTTCTGCAGGAGTGCCTACCGAAAATGAGAGAATGGAAATACCTATTCCGGAAAGTACGACACCGCACAGAATCCAGATACAAGCCGTATAGACAATACGTTCTAAGCTGTTGTATTCGACGGGCACGAACTCACAGCTCTGCTCGTCGTAGTAGTAATAATTATTTAAAGCCATAGATGAAATGTTATATCATACTGATCTATAAGCAAGAGAAACTAGAAAGCCGTTTGTTACAAACGATCTAAAAGTAGTGATACCTGATAAAATATCAAAAGGGTAATACATGTCGTTATTCGATATCACCCTCGAAATATTCGATAGCTCTGCGTGGCATGGCATCGGGGTCTGACTTATTGGCGATATGTGATTTTACCTTGTCCTGAAATGCTTCTGCAGCATCATAGCCGTAATGACGCAGAAGGTAATTCATGGCTATTACCTCGGCAATAACCGTGATATTTTTACCGGGCGTAATAGGCAAATTAATGAGTGGGATATCGACTCCGAGAACGGAAGTAGTATCACGATTTAATCCTGTGCGTTCAATATCTTTGGATTCATCCCAAAGCGACAGTTCGAGTACGACCTCAAGCCGTTTTTGATAGCGAATGGCCCGGACCCCAAACATCGACATGATATCGATGATGCCAAGACCGCGTATTTCCATAAAATGCTTATTCATTTCGGTGGCAGAGGTCATCAATACGTTATTTTTCTTGGTAAGGATTACCACATCATCAGCTACCAGGCGGTGACCTCGCTCAACCAGATCAAGGGCAACCTCACTTTTACCGATTCCGGATTTTCCGGCAATTAAAATCCCAATGCCGTACACATCCACCATAGACCCGTGAACCATGGTTTGCAGGGCAAACTGGTCTTCCAGAAAATCTCGCGTCAAATGCATGAAGTGCGTAGTTTCCTGAGAAGTGCCATAAACAGGAATACCTGCTTCCTCTGCCATTTCTAACAGGTAGTCGGGCAGAACATTGTCGTGAGTTAAGATCAGAACAGGAATATCAAATTGGGTTAGATTTTTAAAAGCCTCAATCTGTTCTTCTTTGGAAAGATCTTTTAAATAGTTTGTTTCGGTATTGCCTATAATTTGTATCCGCTGATGGGTAAAAAGTTTTACAAATCCGGCCAACGCCAACCCGGGACGGTGTAAATCCGCCTCGGTAACATGGCGCTGATCGGCATTACTTTCGGCAACAAAATTTTGCAGATCTATTTGAACGCGTTTCTGAAGGCGTTCAATGAGATAGGATACTGCAATCTTTTCTTTTTTTGGAATTGATTCGTGGTCACCGAAAGGCATAATGGCTATCGCTTATTTAAGGTTTTGCTTTTATACTTTTTGAGCTGACGTGTCACATTTTCAATAACCATATTAATGGCCTGTTCATACGAGGAGGCTTGCTCTTTTGCGTTAATTAATTTTTGAGGAACCTTCACATTCAGCTCGGCCTGTTGTGGGTTTTCATCGTCGGGTACCGGCTGTAGAACGATATCACAGGTTAAAATCCGATCATAAAACTGGTCTAGTTTCTGTACCGCATCTTCGGCGTATTGATGGAGTTCTTTGCTTGAATCAAAATGTCTTGCCGTGAACGTAGTCTTCATAAAATATACCTCCTAAATTAGCTTTATTTTTTAGCTCTTGGATGAGCTGTTTCGTAAACGTTTTTCAGTCGTTCAACTGAAGTATGCGTATAAACTTGTGTGGCGGCCAAGTTGGCATGGCCTAATAATTCCTTAATGACTCTGATATCGGCACCTTGATCGAGCAGATGCGTGGCAAAGCTGTGCCGTAAAACGTGCGGACTTTTTTGGGTCACTTCGCTGGCACGCTGCATATAATCTTTTACAATGCGCTGTACCGCACGTGGATACAGGCGCTGTCCGCTTGCTGCAATAAAAACAGCCTTTCGCGCATCGGCATCCGTCCGTTCTCCGTAAAGCTTTGGTTTTGTTTCAAGATGACTTTTTAATGCGTTGCCGGCTTGTTTGCCAAAGGGCACAATACGCTGTTTGGCCCCCTTGCCCAGTACTTTAATTTGGTTGAGCTTAAAATTGACGTCTTCTTCATTAAGATTCACCAACTCGCTCAGTCGAATACCTGTGCCATACAGCAATTCTAAAATAGCTCTGTTCTGCGATGATTTTGGCGTGTTTCCTTCGGCCAGATCCATCATTCTGTTTAAATCTTCAGCGTTGGCCGTTTTAGGCAGAGGTTTGTCTTTCTTGGGTACGATCAGCAAATGCGCGGGATTTTGTTCAACGATGCCGCGCTTAAAACAGTACTTACAAAAAGAACGAACGGCAGCTACTTTTCTTGCAATGGTACTTTTGGCCAGACCGCGCTCAGATAGGTGACCTAGCCAGAGCCGGATCGTTAGTCGTTCGATTTCTGTGATATCAACATTTTCTTCCAGCACATCAAAGTAGATAGTGCAATATTCAAGAAATTGATGCAGGTCATTTTTATATGAAGTGATCGTATGCTCCGAGGCATTTCGCTCAACCTTCAAATAGCGTAGATATTTATCAATAGCTTTCTTCATCTAGTTGCAATATGGATACTTTGCAGGTAAAAATAAACAGTGATTAATTGAGATTGAAGAGTCTGATCAGAGAATTAGATATTGCGATCTTTCCACTGTGCTGACACTCCATTGAAGTAATCCGAAAGCACTTGTATCCCAAGCATCTGATACCAGCAAACGCCCAATGGATGCAGGAAGCCATATCGTAATTTCCAGTCAAACCATCTGTCTACTGTAAATCGTTGCCAAAACATCAGCAGAAGAGCAGTAAGAGCCAGGAGAATAAGCTTTGTCGATCCCCAAAGAAATAAGAATGGCAAGCTTAGAATGGGAATAATAAAGGTGATAATATGCAGTAGCCCCATCCCGATAAACAGTAGGGGATTGTGTCCAAAGCCGGCAAAAAAGTTTTTTCGGAATCCCTGCCATAATTCTTTTCTCGACTCATACATTCGGCAGCTTATCGCATTCTTTCCGTGATACATCTTCATGCGAAATCCGGCCCGTCTAATATTTTTTGCCAGTTCAACATCTTCAACGACTTCATTTTTTACGGATTGATGTCCGCCGATAGTCTCATACGCATTCTTTTTAAATGCCATAAACTGTCCGTTCGCGGCAGCAAAAAGAGGACCCATTTTCTGTTTTAAAAAGGGAGGGAGCCAATTCGGAAATCGATATACATAGCGCATGGGCAATAGTGTGAGCAGGGCAAAATAGACGAGCGGGATTACGGTCTTCTCCCAAAATGTGCCGAATTTCTGCTGCGGCCACAAGGTGATAAAATCTACGACGTCACTGCCCATCGTGCGTACAACCTTGGACGTTGTTTTCGGCTCCAGCCAAGTATCGGCATCAATATAAATAAGGATGTCACCTAAGGCCTCCTCAGAAAGCTGTTGACAAGCCCACGATTTGCCCAGCCAGTCGTCGGGTTTTTGCTGGCCACCAATTACTGTTAATGTCTCGGGATATTGTTCGGAGAGCGAATCCAAAATTTCAGATGTGCCATCAGTAGATCCATCATCAAGTACTAAAACATGGTGATTTGGATATTGCTGGTCGATGGCGGAACGCACGCACCGCTCAATAGAGTTTGCTTCATTGCGGGCGGGAATACAGATGGTTACCGCCGGAGCCTGTTCATCGAAATAGTTGCGCGGCGTCGGCGGCAAAGGCGTAAAATCTCTTTTATTGAGATACAAAATTCCGCCCGTAACCAGCAGGTATCCCAGCGCTATGTAGAGTAAAATTGTCATTACTAAAAGGTAGCAGTGTCAGTCCTAAGATCAAACAGCTTGCAGCTGATCGTTTAAACTATTTAATTGGCAGCTCATGAAAATATTATCCAATTTTTCGAAAGACGTACGTCAGCCCCTCCACACATCCGGCGGCTATCAATGGTGGTACTTCGATGGTGTTTCCTCGGATGATCGATTTAGTTTTGTAGTCATTATATATGAAGGGAATCCGTTTTCCACGCGGTATAATAGGGCACTTTTGGCGGATAAAACCCCTTCTCCCGTCGATTATCCGGCGATCAGTATCTCTATTTATGAGCACGGACAACCCATCTACTATAGCTTTACCGAGTTTGATAAATCAGATTGTCATTTTGATGAGGAACAGCCGCTGGTAAAAATAGGAAACCACAAGATGGAAGGACGTATTAAGGATAAGCAGTTACAGTATGAGTTACAGCTTAGCGAACAACTACCGAATGGAGATCAACTGAACGGGACGATTGCATTTAAAAGCCAAAATAGTGGCGATCTTTTTAAAAACTTGGATAAAACTTCTATAGGACACACCTGGAATTTGGTGCAGCCCAGGGCAGATATTTCAGCTGATTTAGATCTCGATATAAAAGGGGAGGAGAAGTCGATTACATTTAAGGGGCAGGGATATCATGATCAGAATGCCGGAGATGAACCCATGAAGAATGAGTTTGACGATTGGTATTGGGGACGCTTCTATTTTGATTATGCTACGCTGGTTTACTATGTGATGAATCGCAGGGATGAGCAACAGCACAGGGCGTGGCTCATAAACGGTCAAAATGCCGAGGTATTGAAAACATTTGAAGAGGTTGAGCTGGCGGACAAGGGACTTACCTTATTTGGATTAAAGACGGCTCGAAAACTGGGATTCCGTTCGGGTGATATTGAAATACGCGTGCAGCAGTCGCAGTTGCTTGATAATGGACCGTTTTATCAGCGCTATAAAAGTGACGCTTTTTTAAAAATTCCTGATCAGCAGGTTGTTGAATCAACGAAAGGAATCACCGAGTATATTCGTCCCAACCGTATTTACAGCAAACTATTTTGGCCATTTGTCAATATGCGAATATGGTTTAAGTCGGAGGGGTCGCACTGGGTACAGCGTTCGCAAAAACTTTATCGGTGGACGTGGTGATTGGTTGCTCCATAAATCCCTGGATTTTTGGAAACTCCGAGTATCTTTTTACGACTAAACTCATTTGTAATCTTGTCATCTCGACCAGCGGGAGAGATCCGTGTTGTCATTCACAGAAATAATGATGAATGCCTCTGGGTTTGGTAATAGATCACAAAAAACGCTCAAACTCACTGTCGTCAAATCCTGCCGTTTGGCGTAACTCATCCAGCATCTGATCAAGTACGTTTTCGAAATGAGCTGTTTTTTCTTCTTTGGTTAACGACTTATTCATTCGTACAGGTCGACCTACATGCAGATGCAGCTCCGGTTTGTTATGACGAATGGTGTGCATATAGATCCCAACGGGAACAAAGTCGACCTCATTTAATTTGTCGTGCAGCCAGGCCAGTCCGGCCTCAAAATTCATGGAGTTACCTGCTGGGGTAATTGTTCCTTCGGGGTAAATAAATAGGCTGGCATTGTCGCGTTCAAATGATTGTACGGCATAGCGAAGAGAGGTAATAGCACTACGAGGGTCATCCCTGTTAATAGAAAAGGCACCAATTTTCTGAAACAAAGAATAGGTTTTCATCTGTTTATCTTCCATGATGGCGCGGGCTTGCTGACGAAATCGGTATTCGTTGAGCATCAGTGGAATTAAACCATCCCACCAGGAGTGATGATTGAGATAGTAAACGGTTTTGCATTCTGAGCAAGGTTCGTATTCCTGCTTAAGCCATATTTTTTTGAATCTCCATTTAAAAAGGAGCTTAGTGTAAAAGCGGAAAACTTTAATAAAAACGGGTGATTCCTTGGCTGGAATAAAATCCACAGCGAAAATATTTGTTGAGTGTTAATGACCTGAATATCTTTAGCCTGCTATAGAGTTTCCAGTATTAAAAAAAGTATTTACTATGGACCAACAGGCGATTGAAAATTATGCTATCAATCATACTACGGATCACTCCGAACTCGTAAAAGAGTTGATTAGTGTTTCGGAAGAGAATCTCGAACATATTGATATGCTTAGCGGTAGGCTGGTGGGACGACTACTGAGTTTGCTTATAAAAATATCCGGGGCCAGAAGAGTGCTGGAAGTCGGGACTTTTGCGGGATATTCGGCATTGACGATGGCTGAGGCATTGCCCGAAGATGGAGAACTATTTACTTGTGAATACAATGAGCGCTACGAAGATATTTCCCGTACCTTCTTTGAAAAGAGTGAGGCCGGATCTAAGATTAAGCTGGTGATGGGTAAAGCCCTGGAAACTATCCCCACTATTTCGGGTAGCTTTGATTTTGTGTTTTTGGATGCGGATAAGATTAATTATCCCAATTATTATGCAATGATTTTACCGCGACTTGAGCAGGGAGGGATCATGGTAATCGACAATGTATTCTGGAGTGGTGAGGTATTAGATGGCAAATCTGATAAAGGTCGTGCTATCGACCAGCTGAATGCGATAATTCGGGATGATGATTCCGTGGAACAGGTGATGCTTCCGGTGCGTGATGGGGTTACCGTGCTTCGTAAAAAATAAAAAGCCTGAATCCGAGAGATCAGATTCAGGCTCAAAATTTAGCAAAGCGTTGTAAAATCAGTCAACGATTTCAACAAGCTCAATATCAAATGTTAAGTCTTTACCAGCCAATGGATGGTTGGCATCGAGCTTAACGAATTCGTCTTCAACAGCAGTGATTTGAACAGGAATAGCCTGTCCGTCTTCTTGCTGTTGCATCTGAAGCTGCATCCCAACCTCCGGATCGATGTTATCGGGGAGGTCAGATTTTGCTACTTCCAGCTCCAGGTCTTCTCGTCGCTGACCATAAGCGTCACCAGATTCAATCTCTACGGTGGTTTCGTCGCCTTGTTCCATGCCGACGACCGCTTTTTCAAAACCGGGAATCAATTTTCCTTCTCCCAGTGTAAACTCCAAAGGTTCGCGATCTTCAGAACTGTCAAATACAGTCCCTTCTTCTGTTAATGTTCCTGTGTAGTGCACTTTTACGGTGTCACCGTCTTTAACTTTAGACAAAATACTTTCGGTTTGTTTCTAATTGTCGTGAATGTCTATGAATATAATGGTTTTCAGCGAGAATTGAGACCCTATTATTATTCCAATATGATTACTAATAAATAGGATTCATGAAAGCAGAAATTGGGGAAAAGTGTAAGGCCCAATTTCTTCAAGCGAGTCTTTTATACGTTATAATATTTACTCCGTACTTCTCAAATATAATGTTCTTTTTTAATAAGTGCCTCCTTAAACGGCCTTTAAAACCTCATATGACCTTATATCTGATGTTTTTTTGAGATATGCTATACTTTTAGTAATGGATTATAGCTCTGTCATTGATGCTGTACTAGCTATTATAAATGTACGGAGCAAAAGTGGAAGTATAGATAAATACAGTATTATTTGAGGTATAGCAGGAGGATTTACTATGCGTTACTGAAGGTTTTTGAAGACAGATTGTTCGTAAGATGCCCTAAGTTATCATGCTGTCTTTTTTACTTTTATGTCCCTTTTATTTTTAGTGATAATGGGAAAAGAGACAGCAAACTAATAGAGTAGAAGAACCATATGACTTCATAAATTCCTCTATAAAATGGCTCCGGTACGGACTTTTGTCGCCTTAATAATATTATTTGGTTTCAGGATTCACGATTTAAAATCTGTGATGATGAATATTTAATTCAAAATGTAGTATTATACTGGAGTATTATAGAATTTTATTTTTGGATTCATTGTTACATTCCTAATTAACATGTATGAACAAAAGGGATAATGAGATGAAGGAACTACTCTTGAATTTGAAAACGGTGGCAATAATTGGCTGCTCAGCGAACAAGTACCGAACCAGTTACCATATTGCCAATTATTTGAAGGAAAATGGAATCCGTATTTTCCCGATTAATCCTAATTATGAGGAGGTATTGGGAGTTAAGTGTCTTCCAAGCCTGGATGAAATTCCAAATGATATAACTATTGATGTCGTCGATATTTTTCGGGATTCACAATACACGGCTGATATGGTTCGCCAGATTATTGAGTGGTCGGATAAAACGGGACAAAAGCCTGTGATATGGACCCAGCTGAATGTTTCTTCGGATGAGGCAAAATCTTTGGCCGAAGAGACCGGGTTTACGTATATAGAAAATGAATGCATGATTGTACAGCACGAAAGAGTTACGGCTTAGAATTCCTCTTTGGTTTGTTCCATTATTTCCTTTCGATCCTGATGATACTCCTTCAGCTTTTTTGCAAGCAAGCGTTCTATTTGCAGTTCATTTTCCGGGGGGATATAAGTGGTAAAATCAGTGAGCTTATCATCTGCTGTATAGTATTCTATCAGCAAGACATTTTCTGATTCCCAGCGATATGCGACTACTTTTTTCCAGTTAACGCACTGATCTAAAATGAGGATGCCCTTGTCTCTGAATTCCGGAACTATCTTTACGGTGAGTCCCCAGAATCCAAATCCCAGCAGTGACAATCCCGAGGTGATACCAATGCCGGTAAAAGATCCAAATTGTAGAATACCGGAGCGATAGATGCCGAAAACGATAATAAGTATAGCGATAACGTTGGGAGCGGCGTCGGTCCATAGAGATCGATACACATACTCGGTTTTGTGCATAGCTCGTTTCAGAGAAATCATTTTAAAGGCAAAGCCGGAAAAGAATCCGGCGACCATGCAGTATAAAAACATAGTAAAGTGAGCGGCAATATCTTGGGATATAAGGCCTAGCCACTGACCCAAGGAGATGAGGGTGAGAAGTACCATTGCGCCGACAAAGCCATTTAAGACCCTGCGCTGATTAAGATGCTGCAGGCGAAGTATTCGGCGATATCCCATCCAAAACGAAAGAAAAAATGCACCCGCCAATAAGCTAACTATGAGATACATGAAGTGTCTTTTTATCTGTTAAAACTGTTGGAATCCATGGCATGAACGCCTTACCTTTCGATCTAATATAATAAAAGATGACTATGCAAAGCGATATTTTACCTACCGGAATTGAAGTTTCTAACAGCGATCAGATTTTGGAAATTGATTGGTCTGATGGACATCATTCAGAGTACTCATTGTTTGGGCTTCGGAAAAATTGTCCCTGCGTTATGTGTCGTGGCGGACACGGAAATATGAATACTTTTGACCGATCGTTGTTTTTTGTGGAGCCGACGCAGCATTTTGAGGTCGAGGATATCAAGCAGATTGGCAATCACGCCATTAAGATATTTTGGAACGACGGCCATAATAATGGAATGTATCAGTGGGACACCCTGCGGGATATGTGTCCTTGTAAAGAATGCTATCCCGAACAGGAATAGTTCAAATATTTTATTCCCATGGCTGTTTTATCTTTTATTTCGGGGTTAGCATTGTTAATTCTGGGAGCGGAAGTATTGGTGCGTGGAGCATCAAAAATAGCAGCAGGGTTAGGGATATCACCACTAATAATTGGCCTGACCGTAGTGGCCTTTGGGACGAGTTCGCCGGAGCTGGCCGTAAGCATTAAAGCCGCAGTCTCAAATCAGGCTGATATTGCTCTGGGAAATGTAGTAGGAAGCAATATATTCAACGTACTTTTCATACTCGGCATTTCAGCCCTTATCGTGCCCCTTCGTGTCTCACAGCAATTGATCAGGCTTGATGTACCGCTCATGATCGGGGTCTCTGCTTTGACGTTCATTTTAGCTTTTGATCTAAATATCAGTAGAATTGATGGGATATTACTGATACTCAGTTTGGTTGGCTATGTCGGTTTTTTGATTTATCAAAGTCTGGGTAATTCGGAAAAAGATCCGGATTCTGATTTGACTGATGCAGGAAAAGATGAGCACAGTGAGAAATCAGGTTGGCTTTTTAACCTAATGTTGGTAGTTGGTGGTCTTGGATTATTGGTAATCGGATCGCGATGGTTTGTCAATAGTGCCGTAAGCTTTGCAAACTACTTGGGGATCAGCGAACTGGTAATTGGTCTCACAATTATAGCTGCCGGAACCTCGATGCCGGAAGTTGTGACTTCGATTATTGCAGCGATTCGCGGTGAGCGTGATATCGCGATTGGCAACGTGGTGGGTAGTAACATATTTAATATTATGGGAGTACTTGGATTTGCCAGTGTGTTGGCACCGGCTGGAATTGGTGTTTCCGAAGCATTTGTTAGCTTTGATATTCCATTGATGATTGCTGTAGCCATAGCTTGTTTACCTATCTTTTTCACAAAAGGGACGATAAGTAAATGGGAGGGTGCATTATTTTTGAGCTATTATATAGTATATACCCTTTATCTCATTTTAGCTGGGACAGATCATGAAACTTTGCCGGTCGTAAATAATATCATGCTGTATTTCGTCATTCCTCTAACAGTTCTTACTATTTTAGTCATTGCTATTCAAGAGTTACGAATCAAGAATGAAGCTGCTAACTGATCTTTGTAGATAAAATTTTTCTATTAACTTTATCTGACCCTTTCCGATTCAGCAAAAAAGCCCGAATAACTTAATCGTTGAATGAACTGTTGATCAGGGTATCCAAAGCAACACGTGTTTCCCAAATGGTAGCATCAGAGCTGAACACCGAATAGGGGGCCGGAATCATATGATCTGGCCGCGGTTGGTAATTCTCGATTAATTTTTTGGGTAGACCGGGATCAACAAATGTGAAATCCAATGATGGTGCACTTTCCGAATTTTGATAGCTTAGATTTATTTCAACAGCTTTGGTAAAATCGTGGAAGTAGTATAAGTAACGACCGATATTTTGGCGATCAAAAATGGGTTTTCCCTCTAGTGCTATTTCGGTAATTGTTGAAGAGTGGTCCCAATTCATTTTCATTGCAATTCCACGGCCAAAATTCATTTCTATGGTGAGATGACGTTGAGAGCTCGAGCTGCTGTCACTTAAAATCTTAAATTCAGGCTGTGGGATATCAAGAGAGGTTGCTTTATTGTATAACGCATTGCTCCCAAATGATAAAGAAATATCGGCTGGTATTCCTCTGCTGTAATCATCTGAAAAAAACTGCTGTGTCCAGGAATCAGGGGCTGGATCACGGCTGATCCAATAGGCCGCATCAGTATCCAAATTCTGAACAAAATTTATGCTGTTTTGCTTTTTGTGATCGTGGTTGAAATCAGAAGTTAGAGAAGCGGCAATCAAACAGATCAGGGATAGAGTTAGGATACCGCTACTCCATTTGTATTGGTGATTTTTGATAATGGACCAAACCAGCGGCCAGATTAGTCCGATGAGTAATACGAGTACAGCCATACTTACTGCCAGCATTTCGGTGGTTAGCATAACCTGCACCAGTCTGATATATGGCGAAATGATAAATAATCCCCAGAAGAAAGCGACAGCTAAAACAGCAGTTTGTTTCCAGGAATATATAGTCAGATTATCTCCTAGTATAATCCATCCTGCAAGTCCCATCAGTGCCGGCCAGGTAAAGATATAGGCGGCCGTTGGTAGATACCAAGCCGTTCCTAGGGATAAAATAATCCATAGGGTAAAGGGGCCGCTAATCAGCTCTTGAACCGATAATAAATTTTGGAACCAGCTGTATATCGCAATGAAAAGACCAGTATTTAATAGTGTAAAGCCCCAGAAATACCAGGCGTGATTATATACTTCACCTTGGATTATCCATTGATATTGTGGGTGCATGGCTTTGAAACCTTGCCAACCGAAATAGGTGATCAGGGTTCCAATTGCAATTGTTATTAAGAATAATAGCAGGCTGCCCAGATATCTACCGATGGTAATCTGATTTGTCCGAAATAGATAAATTAGAAAGGCGATTAAAAGCAGGGCAGTGACGAGCGCCAAAGGAAATGACCATCCGGAAGGATAGTATAGAAGTCCACCGGTTACATTATTGAAATAAACAAATTCTGTTTCGCTTTGTTGGGCAAAATTAGTATTTCCAAAATGCCTGACATTACCCAGTAAATTAGATCCATGATGTTGAACAGAAGCACGCGATAAGTTTTTGGGCGTATCCAGCATTGTGTGGTAGTGCAGAAAATCCTTGGTGAAGGCGAAATTGAGTCCGTCAAGTCCGGCCCGTTTGGTCACCGACATATCGGTATCATTGGGCAAGATTTTATAAACGGTATACATCAGCGAGTTGGCTACGGGATGGGGAGTGGCTTGAGCAAAATGGGGAATAAGATGTCCGTTATTTTCGCTGGTCTCAAACATCAAAGAGGGACCGCTGGAACCTCGGGATTCAAAGTTAAGCACGAGATCGATTTCTTGCAGCTCTTCAAATTCCTCCGCAAATAGTTCGGCTCCCAACAGTCCGCGCTCCTCACCATCAGTCAAAAGAATCCACACATTGTTTTTCAGGGAATTTTCCTGGGATTTGATAGCCCGAAGCGATTCCAAAATAGCGGCTACGCCCGAGGCATCATCACCGGCTCCATATGTGTTGGGTTTGGAATCGTAATGGGCCATCAGCAGAATAGTCCTCTGTGGATTGCTGCCCTCTATTTTAGCAATAATGTTATTCGCATTGCCCACCAGTCCGCGATCAAAGCTCGAGCCAATACCGATACCTGATTGTACTGTTGGCTCTAATCCAAGTTCACGAAGTTCGTCCATGATATAGTTTCGGGCACTGTCATTGGCGGCGGTGCCGATCGGACGGGGAGTTTGTGCCAATGCTTCTATGTGTTCAAAAGCGCGATCGGCTGAGAACTCAGTTGATGGAGCTGATTCAGGCTGCGGAGCTGGCGGCTGAATAATATAAGAGCTGAGCCAGATAGCACATACACCGATGATGAATAGCGTAATTCGTTTCAGCGTCGTTGATCTCATGATGACTAAGATATTTTGATAGATAGTTCCTCAATAGTTCTTATTGAGGATTGGTAGCCCAGACGCTGGTTTCAGTGATAAAACCACGGTCATGGAGCGAAAGCATATTACAGATCGCTTTAGCGATATCATCAGCAATCAATTTGGTAGGATTGAAATCGCGTCCACCGCGACCCGCCTTGTCGAAAAATGCGGTTTGTACTTCACTGGGATTAATCTGCATTACGCGGATGTTGTGGGGACGCAGTTCAGCCCTCCAGCATTCGGTCATTCCACCTAACGCAAATTTGCTTGCACAATAGGCCGTTCCACCCTCAAAACCGCGTTTCCCCGCTGATGAAGAAACGTTGATAATGTTACCGTAATCTTGTTCCACAAAGTGTTTGGCACATTCTCGCCCCACCATCATCGCGCCAACGGTATTTACTTGCAGTACGCTTTTCAGAGCTTTTTCGGATAGATCGGTGAGCTTAGAAAACTGTCCGTAGCCTGCATTATTGATGAGTACATTAAAACTATCCAGGTGATCTATCGTTTCGTTCACCAAATTGATAACCTGATCTTCTTCGCGGACATCACATTGCACGGGAACAGCACCAATTTCTTCTGCTGTGGATCCCAATTTTTCCTTGCCCCGGGCGGCAATGACTGCTTTTCCGCCGGCTTCAGTAATTGCTTTAGCCGTCGCCTTTCCAATGCCGGAGCTTCCTCCCGTTACCAATGCTTTTATATCAGATAATTCCATAGTTGAGTATTTTTTTAGATTAGATGCTTAATTTTTAATTCAATATTCACAGCATTTACTCGAGATACAAATCTTGTTGCAAATAAACTATCATTTAAAGTGTCGGATGTCTTATGGGATTAAGTCGTGACCCATTTTTTGGATAAGCTTCCAAGCCTTATCTACGTGATGCTTTTTAAGATTTGTATTTCCCAAGACAATGCGAATGGTGTATTTTCCATCCAGTTTTGTATGTGTCAAAAACAATTTCCCGCTTTTCTGTATTTGTTCGAGTAGCTTTTCATTAAGCTCATTGAGTTTTTTCTGATCATCAATGTAGCCGGGATGAAAACGGAAACAAATCGTATTCAGGGGAACCGGTGCCATCACCTCAAAATGATCGTGTTGTTCCATTTTCTGTTTTAGGTGTTGGGCAAACTGAAGATGCTGACGGATTTTCTCCTGTAATCCTTCAATGCCAAAGCTGCGCATTACAAACCACAGCTTAAGTGCTCGGAACCGACGTCCCAAGGGAATACCCCAGTCGCGGTAGTTTTTGACCCGCTCGTCTTCAGGTGTTTTTAAGTATTCTGGCATAATTTCAAACGTCCGAACCAGCAGTGCCTCATCTTGGACATAAAAGGCTGAGCAGTCAAAGTTGGTAAACATCCATTTGTGGGGATTAAAAACGAAGGAATCGGCATGCTCAATTCCTTCATTCATCCATCGCAGTTCGGGTAACAACAGAGCCGTGCCGGCGTAGGCAGCATCCACGTGTAAAAAGATTTCATATTTTGAACAGATCTGCCCGATTTCTTTAAGCGGATCAATAGCGGTAGAGCCGGTAGTGCCAATCGTTGCCACCACGGCAGCAGGCTTGAATCCTTTTTTGAGATCTTCACGTATTGCTTCTTCCAACGCTTTTGGATCCATAGCATATTCATGATCCACCGGAATCTTTCGAATGTGTTGTCGCCCGAATCCGGCTATTTTTACATCTTTTTCTATAGATGAATGCGTTTCAGAGGAACAGTATACTTTGAACATTTCATCCTTTGGAAAACCGGTTTCATTGACCTCAAACTCAGTGATTTGTTCCCGAGCCATCAATAGGGCACAAAGGGTAGAGGTAGAGGCTGTACTTTGGATGACTCCCGTAAACAGTTCAGGCAATCCGATAGCTTTGCGCAACCATTCCATCACCTGTTCTTCAAGTTCTGTGGCGGCGGGAGAAGTTAGCCAACTCATACACTGGGCGCCAAGAGTGGCTGTTAACATTTCGGCCAGCACTGAGGGATAGCTTTTATTGGCTGGAAAGTATCCCATAAAATAAGGACTTTCCCAGTGCGTCATACCCGGCATAATAGAATTTTTAAAATCATCAAACATATCTTCAAATGACTCTCCTTGAGCCGGTGCTTCATCAGGGAGCTGTTTTAAAATATCCCCGGGCTGTATGTCTGGCTTTACAGGATAGTTTTCAACCTCTTCAAAGTAATCGGCCATCCAGTCGACGAGTTGGTGGGCATGCTCACGGAATTTTTTATTGTCCATTGTATTGATTAGTTCATCTTCCAATATTTACATCTATGATAAATAACAAATTATTTCGAAAAGTTTGACTCCCGATGTTTACGAATAAGCTGGAATATTACAAAACCATAGCTCCTCAAAAAGCAAAAGAACTTCAAAAAGAATTGCGGGAAAAGATTTCTTTGCAATGCCTACCCAGCTCTCCCAAATATGTAGCTGGTGCTGATATTTCTTTTGATCGCGGATCGGACGTGCTGCATGCTGCTATTATTATATTGGAATTGGATACATTAACTCCAATAGCGCGATCGTTGGCTTCGGATACAACCTCATTTCCATACATTCCGGGACTGCTGGCATTTCGGGAGATGCCGGTTTTGATGAAGGCATGGAATCAGCTTGAATACAAGCCTGATGTATTACTGTTAGATGGACATGGAATAGCACATCCCCGACGGATGGGGATTGCCACTCATTTTGGGATAGAAGTAGATCACCCTACTATTGGATGTGCAAAAAATATATTAACCGGGACGCATGGTGAATTGGGAATCAAAAAGGGAGAAAAAGCTGATCTTGTAGACAATGATGAAAAAATTGGAATTGTATTGAGGAGCCGGAGTGAGGTAAATCCAATTTATGTATCGCCGGGATATAAGTGTTCTTTTGGCGATGCTTACGAAATAGTGATGCAATCAATGACGACATATAAATTACCAAAGACTACACGATTGGCGCATCAGTGGGCGAATAAATTACGAAGAAAAGAAGCGGAAGAAGGATATCAGGAACTATAGTCTACCTAACACCGATTCCGCTGCATGATAGCCGCACATGCCGTGAACACCACCGCCGGGTGGGGTGGAAGATGAAGCGATATACATATTGGTTTTCGGGATGTGATAGGGATCAAACAGCCCTGTCGGTCGCGTAAAAAGTTGCGTGATATCAGCACGTCCGCCATTGATGTCACCACCAATATAATTCGGATTGTATGCCTGCATATCCTGTGTATGCATGGCATGTCCCTCAATAATGCAATCCCGGAACCCGGGAGCAAAGCGCTCAATCTGACGAATAATTGGTTCAGTCATATCTTCAGTTGATCCATGAGGGACATGGCAATACGCCCAACCAGTGTGTTTATTATCAGGCGCGCGACTTTCATCCCCCAAACTTTGTTGAGCAACTAACACATAGGGCTTATCAGCATGTTTTCCATTTGCTGTTTGTTCTTCGGATGTTGCAATTTCTTCGAATGTGCCACCTACGTGTACGGTGCCTGCTTTTCGGCACAGCTCGTCTTCCCAGGGTATAGGTTCACGTAGAGCAAAATCGAGTTTAAAAATCCCTTGCCCGTACTCATAATGTTGTAATTTTTTTGTATATGATTGTGGGAGCTTTTCACCGGCAATGTTTAAGATTTGTTGAGGGGTATTATTGAACAAAATGGTCTTAGTATCAGGTAATTCTTGAACAGATGTTATTTCAACACCGGTTTCAATTTCTCCGCCCAAGGATTCAAAATAGTCTGCCATTGCTTTTGTTATCGCATGTGAACCGCCTTTGGGATAGGGCCATCCAATGGTATGAGCTGTTATTCCGAGCACCAATCCAATAGCTGCCGTAGCTGTAGCATCAAACGGCATAATACCGTGGGCTGCTAACCCTGCAAAGAGTGCACGGGTTTGAGTAGATTTAAATCTTTTCGTAAAACCGTTGGCCGATCGAAGTGCTTGAATACCAAATCGTGCCATTTTTAGGGGATGATTCGGTAATAGCGAAAACGGTGCCAGGATATCAGATAGCAGTTCATCCCACTTCTCAAGGAAAGGCGCAATGCTGTGAGCGTAGTTACTTTTGTCTTCTTCTTGAAGGTATGATACTGTTTTATCAAATGACCGGAAAAGTGCTCCGGCGGGTTGATCATCCAAAGGGTGGGCAACCGGCACTTCCGGTTGAATCCATTCAAGCCCATAATCTTTGAGTGGTAGACTTTTTAAAAAAGGTGATGCTTTGGCCAATGGATGTATTGCCGAGCAGATATCGTGATGGAAGCCGGGCTGGGTTAACTCCAGCGTTCGGGTCCCGCCGCCGATGGTATCTTCCTTTTCAAATATTTTAACCGATAACCCCTCTTGTGCTAAGCGGATGCCCGCGGCTAAACCGTTGGGGCCTGACCCGATAATAATGGCATCGTATTTCATGTATGGAGGATATTATTAATCAATAAATGCAGAAATAATTTTCAGAGTCTTATGATAAACTGAATATTAATGGATAGAAAAACTAATAAATATGAATGTAAGATATCTAAAACCAATTTTGTGATATTCTATAAGCAATTCTTACATTCTGAACGGTATCAATGAGAGCGTAAATCCAAAATTGGATTAATTTGTTTGGATATTATTTGATTGTTATCGGTGCCAATAAAGGAAAAGCTTACAACGTGATTTATTTATGATAGTTCATCTGCTAAAACCGGAATTTGAAGAGCTCATTAAAGAAAAGGATTGGGTAGCTCTGAAGGATATCCTGAATGATGTTCCTGCCGTTGATGTGGCTGAACTATTGGAAGAGCTGGATGCAGAGATTGCCATTGTCATATTTCGTTTGCTAAAAAAACAGAAGGCGGCCGATGTATTTACGTATTTGAGCTCGGGCAAGGGGGTAGAGTTACTCAATATGTTTACTGCTCAACAGCTCAGTGAGGTGATGTCAAATCTGGAGCCGGATGAGCGTGTATCACTAATGGAAGAGCTTCCGGGTCATCTCACCCAGCGTGTGATGAACTCTATGAGTGTGGAAGATCGCAAACAGTCGCAAAAGCTGCTTGGTTTTCCCGACGAGAGCGTAGGCCGACTGATGACGCCCCGCTATGTGAAGGTGAAAAAGGACTGGACTGTTCAGCGGGCCATGGAGCATATCAGGAAATTTGGTCACAGCGTTGAGACGGTTAATGTAATTTATGTGGTAGATGCCGATGAGCACTTGATAGATGATCTGCGATTGAATCAGCTGATTTTGGCCGATCCTGAGGCGCCAATTTCTTCACTAATGGATGAAAGCTTTGAAGCACTGAGTGCTTTCGATGATCAGGAGGATGCCGTGAAAATGCTCAGTAAGTACGATCGGGTGGCCATGCCGGTAGTCGACTCCGATGGCATTTTAGTGGGCATCGTAACTATTGATGATGTTATTGACGTTGCCGAGGAAGAAACGACTGAGGATATGCAGCTGATGGCCGGTATGAGCGCGCTGGATGACTACTACTCAGAGACTTCCATTTTTCAAATGGTCAAGAAGCGTGTAGGTTGGCTATTTATGCTGTTTATGGGACAGATGCTCACGGTTACGGCTATGGCCAGTTATGAAGATGCACTGGCTGCCGCGGCGATGTTGTCATTTTTTATTCCCATGATTATATCCAGCGGTGGTAACTCGGGTTCACAGGCCGCAACGCTTATTATTCGTGCCATTTCAACGGATGATATTAAGTTAAATGACTGGTGGATGGTACTTAAAAGAGAGTTGCTGTCAGGATTACTATTGGGAAGTTTTTTAGGAGTTTTAGGATCAGTCGTTATTGCTACCTGGATGGTAATGCGGGGCAATGTATTTTCAATTGAGCTTGTTTTGCAGGCATTAACGGTAGGAACCAGCCTGATTGGGGTTGTGATTTTTGGTAATTTAAGTGGATCGATGTTGCCTTTTGTGATGTCACATTTTGGGTTAGATCCGGCCGTGACATCGGCTCCTTTTGTTGCTACCTTAGTTGACGTGACGGGTATCATTATCTACTTTTCGGTTGCGTTGTTATTATTACAGGGCGTGTTATTATAATTTTAAAATGATGGATATATGAAAGCATATTTAGATCTTGTTCGCAGTGTTTTGGAGAATGGTGTAAAAAAGGAGAACCGTACCGGTATCGATACGATCTCCAACTTTTCAGAGTTTTATAAAGTCGATCTGTCCGAAGGCTTTCCACTGCTTACGACTAAGAAGGTGTATTTTCGATCGGTGATCCTTGAATTGCTTTGGTACCTGCGCGGAGAAGATCATATTCGCTGGCTGCGGGATGAAAATGATTGCCATATTTGGGATGACTGGGCCGATGAGGATGGTCATGTGGGACCTATCTATCCGGTGCTGTGGCGGCGTTTTCCGTACCACGAGGAAGAGGAAATTCATTTTGAAGGTGATGCCTCACATATTTGCAAAACCGTGCTGATTAAGAAAGAATTTGATCAGGTTCAGCGCGCTATTAAGATGCTGAAAGAAAATCCAAATAGCCGCAGAATTGTCGTTAGCGCTTGGCATCCTGGCCTGCTTGACCAGATGGCACTTCCCCCATGTCACGTAATGTATATTTTTAATGTTACTGATGGTAAGCTTAACTGCCATCTCACACAGCGATCTGGTGATATAGCTTTGGGTATTCCATTTAACTTGGCATGTTACTCGGCACTTACCATGGCTATTGCCAACGAGGTTGGCTTGGGGTACGGAACGTTTGCTCATACCATCGTTGATGCTCACATCTATGAAAATCATGTGGATGGTCTGAAAGAACAGCTGACCCGTGAACCTCGTCCGCTGCCAACTCTTGATATTGCCGATAAACCGGTTGATGATCTTGAATTCGATGATTTTGAGCTTAAAGATTACCATCCACACGATTCTATTAAGTTTGAGGTAGCGGTATGACACTGGCTGCTATTGTAGCCCATGATCCTAATTTGGTAATAGGAAAAGACGGTGATCTGCCGTGGCACTATTCAGAGGATCTGAAATATTTCAAGCGGGTAACCATGGGACATCCGCTTATTATGGGTCGGGTAGTATTTGAGGAGTTGGGAGAAAATCCATTACCCGGACGTGAGAATATTGTTTTAAGCCGATCTCGTAGTTATGATCACGTGCCTACCTTTTCTTCATTTGATGAGGCTCTGGAATATGTAAGGGATGAAGAGTTAGTGTTTCTTATTGGCGGTGGAGAAATTTATCGGCAGTTTTTAGGTCAGTGTGATAAACTTTTTGTCACTGAAATTCATCAGGAATTTGAAGGGGATACCTATTTTCCGGAATACCGCGATGAAATTGGATCAACATGGAAAGAGATCAAAAGAGATGATAAGGAAAAGCTTTCATTTGTAGTTTACGAGCGGATGGAGTAAAAAAGTTGAATGTTAAAGTTATAATCAAAACTTGAAACCTGTAACCTTCAACCCTGTTTATTGTCACTTCATCACTGATGACCGTTATCCTAAATCTCTATATCTTTCAAATGCACTACATACGGTTTTACCACCGGCTCGGTGAGGGCGATAATATTCTTGGTGTCAGCCGCCTTGGAAAATTCAATAGCATTGTCTTTTTCTTCTAATATCCAGATACCTTCTTTTTCATACTGATAGGCTTCACTGTAGCTTTCATCAAAGCCGAAGTAATAATTTGCAGTTTCTTCATCATATGGCAGTCCTCTTTTCTTAAGGACTTTTTGGGTCTTGGTTAATACTTTCTTTTTAATCTGCTTGGAAGGCTTTTTATCGAGAAAAGTTGTTCGAAAAAGCTTGCGTGACTGAAATCGCTTGCAGAGATTTGATAATACCGGATCGGAGGAATACTGCCAATATTTAATACTTTGAAATACATCATTATCATCAAGTTGCAGATACTTTTGCAGAACTTCGCCTTTAATTCCCTTTTGGGCACTGGGACGATTTTCAAGAAAGTATTGTAGGGCAGGGGATGCGTGATATAGTTTTTTGCCGGCATTTATTAATTCACGCACTCGGTCAAAGATATGTCGCACCAATTTATCAGCACTAAGTACTGTTTTGTGTAAATAAACCTGCATGTACATCAGCCGGCGCGCTAAAATATAGTTTTCAATGGCATAAATGCCCTTTTTTTCGATCACAATATTTCCCTTGTGTACGCGCATTGTTTTGAGAATGCGTTCAATGCCTACCGAACCCTCATAAACATTGGTAAAAGCACTGTCACGCTTCAGGTAATCCAAGCGGTCAATATCCAGTTGGGATGATATTAGCTGGTTTAGAAAGGGTTTTTTGGAATACTGATCCGTAAAAATCTTAATGGCAAGATCTAACATTCCATCCATCTCTCTATTGAGATGACGCATTACCGCCAGCGTCATTTTTTCGTGATGAAAATCTTTAATCAGGTCAAACTCCAGGGTGTGTGACAATGGTCCGTGACCTACATCGTGCAGTAAAACGGCAATAAGTGTAGCTTCATATTCTGCGGGACTGATGGTAGTATCTTTTTCTCGTAGATTATTGAGTGTGCGTTGGGCCAATTCCATAGCGCCCAATGCATGAGAGAATCGAGAATGTTCTGCCGCCGGAAAAACCAAATAGCCCAATCCCATCTGCTTAATGCGACGCAGGCGCTGCACGTAAGGGTGATCAACAAGTTCCAAAACCGGACCCTTGGGAACGGTGATAAATCCGTGAATGGGATCATTGAAAATTTTGTACTGCGTGCTTTTATCCATGGATTTGTTATTTAGAATCTATGATGGGCATAAAAAGTAAACAGCTGCATGGTTATTCAAAAAGTGAATCTGGGAGAATGTACTGTTCAGTATTGGGGATATCCGGAATTCGTGCGGGACGTTGTTTATTTAGGTTAAACCAAACGCCGTGGGCCTCGGCCACCGATGCCAGCTTTTTCTCATCGCCGGTATAAATAGCCTGGAAGCTGGTAATACTGGAATTGCCGAGTGATTTGATTCCTGATCCGATCATGATATTGTTCGGATATTCTACGGGGCGAATAAATGCAATTTCGATGTTGGCCAATACAAAGCTAAAGCCATTTTTTAATTCACTGGCTAGCTTATTGACTTCCTGGATGAATTCAATTCGGGCTTCTTCGTAGTAGGTGTTAAAAATAGCGTTATTGACATGATTTAGTGGGTCTAAATCTCGAAAACGAATTGGTATTGTCGTCCAATGTGGAAATAAAGTTTTATCGTATTTCGGTCGAATCATAAATACAATTTTGTAATTAATTTTGCAGCAAAAAGATAGGCTCAAAATAATCATCTTAGCGTTTAATATCCTACCGTTATCTAAAATGAGTTTAGCGGTAGAGCTTTGAATTCTTATATTCGAGATTCAGAAAAAACAAAAAAGCATTTGTAGATATGTTTAACTCGACAGAAAAAGATTTTCTAGAAGAATTATTAGTAACTCCTAGTCCCACGGGTTTTGAATCAGCGGGACAGCAAGTATGGACTGAATATGTTGATGATTTTGCTGACAGTGTAGAATCCGATGCTTACGGGTCGGCTTATGCCAAGCTGAACACCAGTTATGATGTTGCTACCATTATGTTGGAGGCACACTGCGATGAGATTGGTATGATTGTGCAACATATCACCGACGACGGCTATATTTTTATCAACAAATTGGGTGGCAGCGATTCGACCATTGCCCGCGCCAAGCGCGTCAATATTCATGCCCGAAATGGGATCGTATCTGGAGTAACAGGCAATACGGCCATTCACCTGCAGGACAAAAAGAATGGAGGAGGCGAACAGCCCAAGTGGAAAGATATTTATGTAGATATTGGTGCATCCAGCAGAGAAGAAGCATTAAAATTAGTGCAGGTTGGCGATCCCATCACTTACGCTGATGAATATGATTATCTGTCAGATGAAATAATATCTGGACGAGCGCTGGATAATCGTATCGGTGGATTTATGATTGCCCAGGTCTTGAAAAAGTTGAAAGAACGTCGAAGCGACCTGAAGGTGAATGTAGTAGCATTGAATTCAGTACAAGAGGAGGTTGGGGGGTATGGCGCACGCATGATGAGTTATCGCATTGATCCCGATGCTGCATTGGTTACGGATGTTACTCATGCAACCGATACCCCGGGCATTGATCACAAAGAACACGGGCTGGTTAAGCTAGGCAAAGGACCTTCTATCCAGCACGGCGGAGCTAATCATCCCCAAATCGTAGAGCTTGTTGAAGAAGTTGCTGGTAAAAACGAAATTGAACTTCAGCACGAAGCCACTAGTGTAAGAACGGGAACCGATACCGACAGTATTTTCTATCAGAAAACCGGTATTCCAAGTGCACTTATATCTCTGCCACTTCGATATATGCATTCTCCGGTAGAAACAGCTTCTTTTCAGGATATTGAATCGCTCATTGAATTAATGACTGAAACGGTTATAGCTTTAGAGCCAGATCAAACCTTCAACGTTTTTTAGGGATAGAAGTATTGGGAATGTGATTATTTAAATTTAACTACCTCGGCTATTACTACACAATTAAAAAAGCCGCACTCCTTGTGGGGAGTACGGCTTTATCAGGGATTGCGGGGTAAAAGTTATTTCGTTTTAGCTTGGCAGCAAGACGCCGTCAATAATATGGACGACCCCGTTGGTGCCTTGCAGGTCTACCGTCGTGACGCTAAAGGTATTGCCCGCTTGGTCGGTCAGCGATACGCTGCCGTCATTGTTGACCGTAATATCTAAGTCGGCTCCGTTAACCGTAGTCACGGTTCCCGAAGAGATATCCCCGGAAAGCACTTCTTGCGGAAGTACGTGGTATTCAAGAACGTCAGAAACGGTATATCCCGACAAGTCCGCATTATTAAATGCCTCATTGGTAGGAGCAAAGACCGTAAACGGTCCGCTTCCCTGCAACGTACTGGCCAATCCTTCACTAACTACGGCATCTTCGAGGGACTGCAGGTTGTATCGCTTGGATATAATACCGACGACATCCTGGTAACTGTCGG